>Ga0247669_1000015_pt1 | contig 182813 bp, 161 predicted proteins | sample CNK10_metaG_FD_182734 | JGI IMG/M metagenome (GOLD analysis project Ga0247669, IMG submission 182734) | Soil microbial communities from Purdue University Martell Research Forest, Indiana, United States - CNK10 | ecosystem: Environmental > Terrestrial > Soil > Temperate forest > Bulk soil... | reverse complement strand
TTGGGGCGGGCTGAGCGGAAGCACGTATACGGAAGCAGTTTCCTGGGGAAAGTTTGTGCCGCCCGAAGAGGGCGGAAAATTTGCGGAGATTTTTGAGGATGCGACCGTGGCGCTGCCGCTGGTGGTCGGCGCGGTGCTGGAGCGGATCGGCTACTACAAGCGATAGACCCGGCGGCAGAGATAAACCCATGGCTACAGCAAAAGCAAAGTCGTTGGTTGAAAATCGCTTATGACATGGATCGTTCGACGCTGTAACACGGCTGTCTCACGTTAAGGAATATCAACCGTCGTTCCTGCTCCGGCATAGATGTAATTCTCGCCGAAAGCATTCTTTAAACGCAGAAAAGCCGGCTCTCCTGTGCAGTGCCCCGGCGCAATTTTCTGCAGTTTCCACTTCGTTTTCAAGTTTTCAACGATGTGATCGATTTCCGGAGCCGCTGTGCTCACCAGGTGCAATCCGCCGAAAACGATTCGAAACCGTGCGTCAATCGCGCTCGCCGCCGTCAGAATCTGCTCGATGCCGGAGTGCGAGCATCCGTCGACAAGAACGAGGCCTTCGGGTCCTTTCCACGCCAACGTAAGCTCCGGGAGTTCCTTCATTCCTGGCACGTCTGAAACCGTAAAAACAAGAAAGATTCCCGGTGCGACCTCGGTAGTCTTGCCGATCAACCGAAAATCGCCTTTGTCGTACAATTTTCCGGCCCGCAGGTGCTCGGGATAGTTTCCGCCAAAGTACCTCATATTTGCCGGCAGCGAAGGTTCAGGGCGAAGAAAGTCCGGAGGAAGTTCGGCGCCGCCGAAGCCGTTTGCACCGTTCGCAGGAACATAAACAATTACGTTCGGATTTGCGCTGAGCAGATATTTTAGGCCGGAAGTGTGGTCGGTGTGACGATGAGATATCACCGCAAAATCGAGTTTCGTAAGGTCCAGGTTCAGGGCCTTTACGTTGCGCTCAAAGATTTCCGCATTGTTGCCCGTGTCGAAAAGGATTCGTTTGCCCGCGTGTTCCACGAGAGCGGAGAATCCCCAATCCTTCGCAAGTTTGGTTGCATCGGAGAACGCGTCGTAAAGAATGGTGACGCGATCGGCGGCGCGGGCGAGGCCGGCGGTTGCAATAAGGAAAAAAGCGCTGGCGACGGTGACGATTCGCAGCAGACGCATCGAACACCTCCGTGAATTCCGCGCAGGAAAACCTTTTAGGTCAGTCGTCTTCGCCGATGAGGATGGCGGCGCCGAGGACCGTGGTCCACAGGCCCCGTTTGTCGCCAACAGCAGATTGCGTGACGTTCATCGTGCGGACGATTTTATTCGAAATACGGTAGACCTCTTTTTTTTCGTCCCAGCTCAAATCCGGATCAAATTCGACGTTCAGCGTGGTGGCGAGCATTTCCGCCGCGAGCTCTTCCGCATATTCGCCGGCAACTTCTTCGGTTTCGCCGAAGGAGTGGTGCTCGGAAAGATATCCGTACATGGATTTATCGCTCGGCAACGCGAGACCGATACTGGCCGCGATAAGGCGATGTGGCTCCTTCGTGGAATTTTCGCTGATGACAGTGAAGGCGACCTGGCCCGGCTTGATGTGCTTCAAACCTTCGCTGCGGGAAATCAGTTTGCAATTCGGCGGGAAGATCGAGGAGACGCGGACGATGTTGCAAGCCGCGATGCCCGCGTTGCGCAACGCGAGCTCAAAACTGGAAAGCCTTTCACGATGTTTACCGACGCCTTTGGTGAGAAATATTTTCTTAGCGACAAACGCCATGGTGTCGGTATGAAGCCTCCGTTAGTGAATTAAGCGAGAAAAAACCGTGACATGGAAAAGTAACAAGAACATCAAGGAGAGTCAACGCCAATTGCTGCTCTTTCCGGGAAAATGAATGCGCGTTAACGTTCGTAGTGCGGTGCGGGAGGGATGAAAACTAGTCGCCGGTGAGATGTTCGATCAGCTTTCCGAGCGGGCGGCACAGCGCGGTGATTTTCGTGACGTCGTCCGGCCCAAAATCCGGCCCCGCGCCAAGGGACGTCGCTCCCTTGCGGCTGATCTGCAGTACGCCAACAACTTTGTCACCGACAGTGATCGGAGCGCTCACGATTTTCTGAATTGCTTCCGCGGTGAGCGTGTCGTTTTTGACCCCTTCAAAAACGCTCGCGTGGCGTGTCTCGTGAAAACGGTTGTCAACTTCGGCGCGATTCTCCCGCGCCGTGCGCGCGGAGAGCGCCGACGGGCTCGAGAGCGGAATGAATCCGACATTTTTCAGGGCTTGCGGAACGAGGAAATGGAGGTGACGCCATTTTATGGAGACCGCGAGGATCGCAACTTCATCGGGTTTGACGCCCAAAGCTTTTGCAATACGCTCCGCGACGGACGGAAGAGAGATTTCCTCTTCACCCGGTTTCTGCGCTCCTATAGCGATTGCGAGGCGCTCGAGTTCGGCGACGAGACCTAAGCTGCTCATGGGGACCCTGAAATAACCTGAGAATTCGCCGCCGGGAGAGGGCGGAGGATAGACAAATGAAGATACCAGCGACGCTGGCCAATTGAACGAAAAAACTTTCCGAGGGTTTCATAATGTTTGAATGGTGGATACATTTGCGCCGAGACCTGCGGCTGCTATACTTAAGGGTGCCGCAAGCCAACATTGTCTCTTCTGTATCGCGGGATGCGAATGGAAAGAGACGCCAGCGGCGGAGAGGGCATGTCCCCACCGGCAACCCGGCCTGATTCGAGTTACCTTCTTAGAAAGCTCCATTCTTTGTCCGGCATCCTACCCGTAGGAGCCTTTCTCGCCGAGCATTTTTGGTCGAACAGCGCCGCTTTGGTGAGCGCGCAAAAATACAACGACGTTTCGCAAGAGCTGCAGACCATTCCGTTTCGCCCGCTGGTCGAGTGGGTCGCGATTTTTCTGCCGATTTTGTTTCACGGCGGCTACGGGGTTTATATCTGGTGGCGAGGCAAGTCGAACGTCTCGCAGTATCCGTGGGTCGGAAACTGGCTCTACACGACGCAGCGGTACACCGGCCTGATTACGTTCGTTTACATCGGCTGGCACTTGTACACAGAGCGGTGGCTGACTCACGGCAAATCGACCTACGCATCCGTTGCAGAAGACTTCACACATCCCCTCTACATGACGTTTTTCCTGGTGGGAATTATTGCGGCGTCCTTTCATCTGGGAATCGGAATTTGGAATTTTGTTTGTAAATGGGGGCTTGCCGCCAGTGTGCAAGCGCAGGAAGCAGCGGGCAAGTTGGGCGCCGCGGTTGCGTTCGGAATGAGTTTAGTGGGCGTGCTCATTGTCATCAGCTTCCGTTTTAACTGGCATCCTTTTGCGTGGTACGCAGCCGGAAAATGAAACAGCCGAAAATTATCATCGTGGGCGGTGGTCTGGCCGGTCTGATGGCCACGATTCGCGTAGCTGAATCCGGCTTAGCGGTCGACTTGTTTTCGATTGTTCCCGTAAAGCGCTCGCATTCCGTTTGCGCGCAGGGTGGAATCAACGCCGCGAAGAATCAAAAAGGCGAAGGCGACACGACCGCGAAGCATTTTGACGACACGATCTACGGCGGAGATTTTCTGGCGAACCAGCCGCTCGTGAAGCGGATGTGTGAGGCGGCGCCGGGAATTATCGATTTGCTGGACCGCATGGGCGTCATGTTTAACCGCACGCCGGAAGGATTGCTCGATTACCGGCGATTTGGCGGAACGCTCTATCACCGGACGGCTTTTGCGGGCGCGACGACTGGGCAACAACTTCTCTACGCGTTGGATGAACAGGTTCGCCGGCATGAATCCGAAGGCAAAGTAAAAAAATACGAAGGCTTTACGTTTCTGTCGGCAGTATTGGACGATTCCGGCGTTTGCAGAGGGATCTGCGCAATGGATTTGCGCTCGATGGAAGTGAAAACGTTTCCGGCGGACGCGGTGATTTTCTGCACCGGCGGAGTCGGCGCAATTTTTGGCCGCTCGACGAATTCCGTGGTTTGTACCGGTTCGGCCCAGTCGGCGCTGTTTCAGCAGGGAGTGGATTACGCAAACGGCGAATTCATTCAAGTCCATCCGACGGCGATTCCCGGCGAGGACAAGCTGCGACTGATGAGCGAATCGGCTCGCGGCGAAGGCGGTCGCGTGTGGGTGCCACGCAATCCTTTGGACAAGCGGCCCGCGAAGACGATTCCTGAAGCCGATCGGTTTTATTTTCTGGAAGAGTGGTATCCGAAATACGGGAATCTCGTTCCGCGCGATATTGCGACGCGCGCGATTCATCGCATCGTGTTCCAGGAAAAGTTGGGATTGGCGGGGCAGCAAGCCGTCTATCTCGACGTGAGCCACATTCCGCGTGAGACGCTCGACCGCAAGCTCGAAGGCATTTTAGAAATTTATGAAAAATTCCTCGGGGTTGACCCGCGCGAAGAGCCGATGAAAGTTTTTCCGGGCATGCACTACACGATGGGTGGCATGTGGGTGAATGCGGAAGACCAGGCGACGAACGTCCCGGGAATCTATGCGGCAGGCGAGTGTGAATATCAATATCATGGCGCGAACCGGCTCGGCGCGAATTCGCTGATGAGCTGTATTTTTGGTGGCGGGCTGGCGGGGCCGGCAGCATTGAAGTATGCAAAGAGTCTGGAGAAAAGCGCCGATTCCACGGACTCGAGCGTTTTTACGCACGAACAAAAAAAGCAGGAGGCGAAGAATCAGGAACTGATTTCGCGCGAAGGAACTGAAAACCTGATGGTGATCTGGCGCGAACTTGGCGACACGATGACCGAGCATGTGACCGTGACGCGTATCAATAAGAATTTGGAAAAAGCGGATGCGAAACTGGTGGAGCTGGCGGAACGCTTCGGTCGCGTAAATCTGAGCGACCGCACCATGTGGTCGAATCAGACGCTGAACTTTGCGCGCGAACTCGGGAACATGCTTCTCCTTGCACGAGTTATCACGCTTGGAGCCCTGGCTCGGAATGAATCGCGCGGCGCCCACTATAAACCGGAATTCCCGGAGCGCGACGACGCCAACTGGTTGAAGACGACGCGCGCCAAGTACGTAAACGGTGAAATCAAATTGACCTACGAGCAGGTGGACATTTCGCAGATTCCTCCACGTGCCCGGCGTTATGACGCAGCGAAGTGATCACCCGATGAGGATGGTCATCTCGAGGAGCGGAGCGACGAAGGATCTCTAGGCAAAGAGCTTATGGCCGAGCAAAAACAAGTCATCGTGCGAATCAAGCGGCAGGCTTCGCCGAAACAAGCCGCGCGGTGGGAAGAGTTTTCCTTGCCGTGGCGCCCTTCGATGAACGTCATCATTTGTCTGCGTGACATTGCCGAAAATCCTGTGACGCGCGAAGGCAAAAAGACGACGCCCGTTTCGTACGACTCAAACTGCCTGGAAGAGATTTGTGGTTCATGCGCGATGATCATCAACGGCAAAGCGCGTATGGCCTGTTCAGCCCTTGTGGATTCGCTGGAGCAGCCAATTCGGGTCGAGCCTCTCGGCAAATTTCCGCTGGTGCGCGATCTCGCTGTGGATCGCCAATTCATGTTCGAGAGCCTGAAGCGAGTCAAGGCTTGGATTCCGATCGATGGGACTTACGACTTGGGTGAAGGCCCGCGCGTCTCGCCCGAAATTCAGGAAACCGGGTATCCGCTTTCGAACTGCATTTCCTGCGGAAACTGCCTGGAAGTCTGCCCCCAGGTCAACGAGAACAGCAAATTCGTCGGCGCGGCGATTATCAGCCAGGTGAGGCTGTTCAACATGCACCCAACGGGCGCGATGCACGCCAAGGAACGGCTCACTGCATTGATGGAACCCGGCGGCATCCAGGATTGCGCCAATGCGCAAAACTGTGTGAAAGCCTGCCCTAAGGGAATTCCCCTCACCGAATCCATCGCCGAAGTAAATCGCGCCGCGTGGAAGCAGGCTCTGCTCGGCTGGTTCGTAAAATAAGGTAAACTCTCCTTGCCAATTTTCCTGACGGAGGCCGAATGAGCGCTGCCCGACTGTTTGCTGTTAGAATTCTAGCGGCACTTCTACTCAGTATTCCGACATCCGTTTCGTTTGGCGATGGTATCGCCGAGCGGGCGCACAAACTTCATTTCTCTTCGATCGTACTGGACACGCACGACGACACGACACAGCGTTTCTTTTCGAAAAACTTCGATCTCGGCAAACGCAATCCGGACGGCCATATCGACATCCCGCGCATGAAAGAAGGCGGAATGAATGCAATTTTCTTTTCCATCTGGATCGACGGCCGCACGATGGGTCCGCCGGCAATTCAGAAGGCGCTCGATCAGATTGATGCCGTCCACGAAAATGTTCTCAAGAATTCCAAAGACATGACGTTCGCGCGCACTGCGGCCGACGTTCGCAAGGCACACGCCGAAGGCAAAATCGCGGCGTTGATTGGCGTCGAGGGCGGGCACATGATCGGGAACGACATCCGCATGGTGCGCATCTTCAGCGATCTCGGCGTGCGGTACATGACCCTGTCGCACTTTTACAATGACGAATGGGCGGACTCTTCCACCGACAAGCCTGCGCACAATGGTTTGACCGAGTACGGCAAGGAAATTGTTCGCGAAATGAACCGGCAGGGAATGATGGTGGATATTTCGCATGTCAGCGACAAGACGTTTTACGACGCGCTGGAAGTCAGCAAAGCGCCGCTCATCGCATCGCATTCTTCGTGTCGCGCGATCTGCAATCATCCGCGCGACATGACCGACGACATGATCAAGGCGCTCGCGGCGAAGGGCGGCGTAATTCAGATCAACTACGAGAAGAGTTTCATCGACGAGGGGTACCGGCAAGCGTCGGAGAAAGTGTCCGGCGGTGTCGTGGCGATGTTCGATCAACTCAAAAAGCAATGTGGCGACGACGAAGAATGTTTCGGCAAGAAAATGAATGAGATGGAAAAGCAAGCAACCGCCGAAGGCAAGCTTCCGCACGTCACATGGGAAAAAATCATTGAGCACATCGATCATGTGGTGAAGCTGGCTGGAGCCGACCACGTTGGACTCGGATCCGATTTTGACGGTGCGACGATGCCAGAGGGTATGGACGATTGCACTCATCTGCCAAAGATTACCGAAGCGTTGATGCGCAAGGGCTACAGCGACGGCGATATTCGCAAAATTCTCGGCGGGAATTTGTTGCGCGTGATGGAGCAAACCGAAAAAGTCAGCCACGAAATGCAGACGCAGAATTAAACATGACGGGGGACGCATCGCGATGCAATGGAATTGTCGAACAGGGATGGTCCTTGCGGCGGGCGGGAGCTTGCTGGCGATGAGCCTGGTTGCCGATTCCGTATCCGAGAAAGCAAAAAAGCTGCACTTTTCCTCCATCGTGATGGATACCCACGACGATACGACGCAGCGTTTCCTCGACCCCAAGTTCGATTTAGGCGTCCGGCATGTTGACGGCAGCATTGACATCCCGCGAATGAAAGAGGGTGGGCTGGACGGCATTTTCTTTTCCATCTGGATTCCGAGCAAGATTACGGGCCCGGAGGCAGTGAAGCGAGCAAAGACGCAGATTGAAGCCGTGCGAGCGCAAGTGGGCAAACATCCAGACGCGATTGTGCTTGCTACGACGGCGGCGGAGGTGCGCGACGCGAAAAAACAGGGAAAGATCGCCGCTTTGATGGGTGTAGAGGGTGGCCACATGATCGGGAACGATCTTGCGGTGCTGCGCGAGTTTGCCGCGTCAGGCGTGCGCTATATGACGTTGACCCATAGCGGCAACGATGAATGGGCGGATTCGTCCACGGACAAGGCAGTTCACAACGGGCTGACCGATTTTGGCAAAGACGTGGTGCGTGAGATGAATAAACTCGGCGTAATCGTGGACATCTCGCACGTCGCGGACAAAACGTTCTACGACGCACTGGCAGTCAGCAAGGCGCCGATGTTTGCCTCACACTCCTCTTGCCGCGCCATTTGCAACGCACCGCGAAACATGACGGATCAAATGATTAAAGATTTGGCTGCGAAGGGCGGCGTGATTCAAATTAATTATCACGTGAGCTTCCTGAGTCAGGAATTCCGCGATGCAGAGAAGAAAGATCCGTCGGTCAACGCGGGGATCTCGGAGGAAGTCAAAAAGCGCTGCCCCGATGTAAACGACGAAGCATGCCAATTAATCGAAGGCGATAAAATCACCAGGGAATATGTGGTAGCGGGAAAGTTGCCGAAGGTGGAGTACACAAAAATTATCGAACACGTCGATCATGCCGTGAAGCTGGTCGGAGCGGATCATGTAGGGTTAGGCTCGGATTTTGACGGCGCGAACATGCCCTATGGCATGGAAGACGCGACGATGATTCCGAAAATTACCGAAGCGCTCTTGCAAAAGGGATATTCAGGGAGCGATATTCGCAAGATTCTCGGCGAAAATACGCTGCGCGTGATGAGTGAAGTCGAGCGCGTGAGCCGGGAAATGAATAGCAAGAAGTAGCGGCACATTTTTACGGACTCGATCCGGTAAAGGAGAAAACTCCATGCGAAGGGCCATATGGTGCGTGTTGGCAGGAGCGGTGCTGCTGCTTGTTGGGTGCAATACGAAGCAGCCGGAAACGGAGAGCAAGCCGGCGGAAACGGCCAAGGTCGAGACGCCGCCAGCGGCTGCTCCCGCGCCAGCCCCTGCCGAATCCAAGCCCGCTGCCGCGGCGCCGTCTGCAGCTCCTGCAGCGGCCGCTCCTTCTGCGAAAGCCGGCAATTTATTGAAGCCCGCAACGCTGAGTGAAAAGGCGCCGGAGAAGTACGAAGTGAAATTCAAGACGACCCGCGGAGACTTTACCCTCATGGTGAAGCGCGGCTGGTCACCGCTTGCCGCGGACCGCTTTTATAATCTCGTAAAAGCGCATTTCTACGACAACACCGCGTTTTTTCGAGTCGTGCCGGGATTCGTCGTGCAATTTGGAATCAGCGACCGCCCTGCCGTTTCCGCCGCGTGGAAACATACGGAATTTCCCGATGATCCCGTCACGCAGACGAACAAACGCGGAACGCTAAGCTTCGCAACGGCCGGGCCGAATACGCGCACGACGCAGATCTTCATTAATTTGAAGGACAACCTTCGCCTGGATGGCATGGGCTTTTCGCCGTTCGCGGTCGTCGAAGGCGAAGGCATGAACGTCGTCGAGATGATGTATGAAGGGTACGGTGACAACGCCGGGCCCGATCAGGACCAGATTGAAAAGCAGGGCACGCCCTATTTGAAGAAGGGATGGCCGAAGCTGGATTACATTGTTTCCGCAAGTCTCGCTGATTCATCCGCTGCCCCGGCCGCCGCGCCAAAGAAGGTGCGGTAATCGGGCAGCCGTCGGAGTTACCGGCAACGAATGAACGCGTGCCGCTGAGCCGCTGGGTCTGGATTCTTGCGGCAGCAGGCACGGTTCTCCATTTTTTGTTCAACCGGCAATACGGTTTTTTTCGCGACGAACTTTACTATGCGGCATGCGGCGAGCATCCCGCATGGGGCTATGTTGATCACTCTCCGCTCGCGCCGCTCGTCTCGTACATAACGCGCGCGGCGTTGGGTGACTCTCTGTTCGCACTGCGCTTTTTTCCAGCACTCGCTAGCGCGGCCAAAATTGTTCTCGGCGGTTGGATTGCGCGGGAAGTCGGCGGCGGAAAGTTTGCGCAGGGATTTGCCGCATTCACTGTGCTGTGCGCGCCGATTTATCTCACGTTTGACAATTTCCTTTCCATGAATTCATTCGAGCCGGTGTTCTGGATGGCCTGCGCCGCGATCGTGCTCCGCATACTGAACGGCGGCGACGCTCGGCTTTGGTTGCTCTTCGGCGTAATCGGCGGAATCGGCGTGTTGAACAAACACTCGATGCTGTTTTTCGGTTCTGGCCTTGCCTTGGGACTTCTACTTACGCCGGCACGGAAAGTCTTTCGTTCGCCGTGGACGTGGTGCGGCGCGGGAGCAGTTTTTCTAATATTTCTTCCGAATCTGTTGTGGGAGATGCGCAATCACTTCCCGACGATCGCTCTCTTGCATACGGTTATCGGTACGAAATATTCGACGGTTTCCCCAATCGAATTCATCCTACAACAGACGCTGCTCACTCACCCGCTCGCAGCGCCCATCTGGCTGCTCGGCCTTTGGTTCTTTCTCCGCGACGGAACGGGGGAGAAGTACGCATTTCTTGCCTGGGCGTATTTCGTTGTTCTTGCGGAAATGATTCTGCTGCACGGAAAGATTTATTACCTGGCGCCGGCCTACATCATGCTGCTCGCCGGGGGAGCGGTCTGGATCGAAAAGAACGCCGTTGCAGGAACAGGTTTTTGGCTTAAGCCTGCCCTGATCGCTCCGCTGTTGCTGGGTGCCGCCATTGCCGCACCGCTCGCAATGCCCATTCTGCCGGTGCGGCAGGCTATTCGCTATTCCGAGTTCTGGGATGTTAAAGCCGTGCACGTCGAAAACGTGCCGCAGGGAGATTTGCCACAGCTTTTCGGAGACATGTTTGGCTGGGAAGATCAGGTACAAGCAATGTTGCGCGCCTACGTTTCCTTGCCCGACGACGAGCGCCGGCGCGCGGCCCTGCTCGCGTACAACTACGGCGAAGCAGGCGCAATCGACTACTTCGGAAAGCGCTACGGTCTGCCGAAGGCGATCAGTGGCCACAACCAGTACGGATATTGGGGCCCGCGCGGCTATACCGGCGAAATCATGGTCGCAATCGGGTTTCCGTTGGAGAGATTACAGCGATCGTTCGATGACGTCCGGCCATTTGAAACCATTAGTCCCACATACGCCATGCCGGAAGAAACGAATCTGACCATATATATCTGCCGGAAGCCGAAGCAGCCGCTCTCCGCCAGTTGGGCGGAGTGGATGTACCTTGACTGAAGGATAGATTCGAAAAGGTGCGCGTATCCGAATCGCACGCCCGTGCATCCAAAAAACAGATGGGATCTATCGACAATGTGGCGCGTAACTCGGTTGACACGTTGCCACGTATCGCGTAGTTTAGGGAAAGCATGAACTCTTCTTGCCAGACGATCTGTTGTCCGTGCGACCGCTGTATGTGTCGCGAGACATCCATCTCTGGCTTGAGGCTGCAACGGACGTAGTACCAGCATAGATTCGAAGTTCCGAAGCCCACGTGCCAGAGGTCAAGGCAACGTGGGTTTTTCATTTTTGGGCCATCTTTCAAGCCAAATGGGGCGGGAATGACCGAAGTAAGAGAGACGAAAGCGCAAAAGGTTGAACGGCTAAAGCGCGAAAAGTTCGCCTGGGAACACCTCGACGAAATTCGCGAATTTGCGCGCCAGGGCCATGGCTCGATTCCACCCGAGTGGCTTGGCACGTACTTTCGCACCTGGGGAATCTACACGCAGGGCGATGGCCTCGGCGTCGTCGGCGGCAAGAACGGAGAAGGGAACTCGGCGCAGTATTTCATGGTGCGGATCAGAATTCCGAATGGATTGCTGACGACCGCGCAGGCGCGGGAATTGGCGGCAATATCAGAAGACTACGGCCGCGGCATAGCGGACATCACCGTTCGGCAAAACATTCAGCTGCATTGGGTTACGATCGAGAATATTCCCGACCTGATTGAGCGACTGCAGCGAATCGGGTTGACGACGACCGGTGCGTGTGGCGACGTCGTGCGCAATGTAACCGGCTGCCCGGTCGCGGGTATCGACGGCGACGAACTGATTGATGCCTCGCCATTTGCGCTTGCGATTGATCGTGAACTCGGTGGCAACAAAGAGTTTTACAACCTGCCCCGCAAATTCAAGATGAGCGTAACCGGCTGCAGTTCATGGTGCAGCTATCCGGAAATTAACGACGTGGCGTTTACCGCGACGACGCGCATTCGCAATGGCGTCAAAGAAATCGGTTTCAGCGTTCGCGTCGCAGGCGGGCTTTCCACCGAGCCGCATCTGGCCGTAAGACTGAATGCCTTCGTTCGGAAAGAACAGGTCCTCGATGTGGCACGCGGCGTTGCACAGATATTCCGCGCCAGCGAAGTTTTGCGACAGAGTCGCGACAAGGCTCGTTTGAAGTATCTCTTTCTCCAGCACGGTTGGACTGCCGAGAGTTTCCTTACCGAACTTGAGCGCCAGATCGGATTTCTACTAGAGCCCGCCGAGCCGGAAGAGATTCCCGCCGAAATTCACCGCGATCATCTGGGCGTCCACCGGCAGAAACAGAGTGGTCTTTATTACGTCGGCGCGCCCGTCCTCCGCGGCCGTATTACACCGGCGCAGCTCCGCATAGTGGCGGAACTCGCCGAGATACACGGCGATGGCCACGTCCGCCTGACCGTCCAGCAGAACATTCTGCTCATCAATATCCACGAAGCGCGCGTCAATCAAGTCATCAACGAATTGAACTTGGCCGGTCTACCCGTGTCCGTATCTTCCTTTGCGCGCGGCACCGTCGCCTGCACCGGTTCGGAATTCTGCAAATTGGCGCTGACGGAAACGAAGGGCTTTGCGCGCTGGCTTTCCCTCGAACTCGAACAACGTCTCCCAGGATTTGAAGAGCAGATCAAGTTGCATATCACCGGCTGCCCGAATAGTTGCGGGCAGCACTGGATCGCGGACATCGGAATCGAAGGCAAGAAACTCAGGGCCAACGGGAAAATGGTCGATGCCTATTATTTTTGCGTTGGCGGAAGCGTCGGCCAGATCGCGTCCATTGCCCGTCCGGTCGGTTACCGGTGCGCGGCGACGGATGTTCCCGACGCAATCGAGCGCCTGCTCAACGCGTTCACCGATGGCCGGGACGGCTCTGAAACGCTGCGCACATTTCTGGCCCGGCACAACAATGAAGAATTGCGAACGATTCTCGCCGGTGAATTGGTTGGAGCTGTGGCTCGCGATCTGCCGGTGGCAAGCGTTCCGCACGGTATGGAGGGCTGACCGGTGAGCCTCTTCCCCCTGTTCGTGAAACTCGAAGGCCGCCGCGTTGTGGTTGTCGGCGGAGGCGAAATCGCCACAAGCAAGATGGAAGGTTTGCTGCAAGCCGGCGCGAACGTCGTGGTCGTATCGCCCGCGTTGAATGCGCAACTTACCTCGCTCGTTCGCGAAAACAAGGTCGTGTGGCGCGAAAAGGAATTTTCGCCTGCGGACTTGCAGGACGCGTTCCTGGCGATTGCCGCGACTTCCGTTCCCAGTGTGAACGAGGCCGTTTATCGCGCGGCTGACGCGCGCGGCCTCCTCTGCAATGCCGTGGATGATATCGAGAACTGTCATTTCTATTACGGTGCCGTGGTGCAGCGCGGCGATCTGCAAATTGCCATCTCGACGAACGGAAAGAGTCCGGCCCTGGCGCAACGGTTGCGCAAAGAGCTCGAAGCGCAGTTCGGCGCCGAATACGAAAACTGGCTCGAATGGCTCGGCGCTGCGCGGGATGCTTTACGCGCTTCGGGTGCGTCGCAATCGTCAAATAAAGAAGTGCTCCACAACCTTGCAAGCAAGGAAGGTTTCGAGCGTTTTTTGCAGGAAGCCAATCGCAAGTCCACGACGGAAGGCGTCGAATAATGGGGAGAGTTTTTCTAGTCGGAGCCGGTCCTGGTGATCCCGAATTGCTTACGCGGAAGGCTGCCCGCATCCTGGAGCAAGCGGACGTCGTCCTGTTTGATTCGCTCGTCAGCGCAGAAATTTTGCAACTTGCTTCGCCGGCCGCCGAACTCGTGGACGTTGGCAAGCGTGCCGGCTTTAAGTTGCTTACGCAGGATGAAATTAACTCGCTGCTGGTCGCGTATGCCGGTCGCTACGAGACCGTCGTCCGGCTGAAAGGCGGCGATCCCATGCTTTTCGGACGCGCTGCCGAAGAAATCGAAGCGCTCCGCCGCGCGAACATTCCTTTTGAAGCAGTTCCCGGCATCACGGCAGCCTCCGGCGCCGCGGCGGCCGCCGGTTTTTCTCTCACGGATCGCCGCACTGCATCGCAAGTCCTGTTCACAACGTTTTCTCGCGGCGCCAGCGTAAAAAGTCTGGGCTGGCGCGAAGTCACAGCGGATACAACACTCGCGATTTACATGCCGGGTGTCGATTACGCCGAAGTTGCCGCCCGTCTGGTGGACGCAGGTCTTGACCCCGAAATTCCATGCGCCGTCGTCTCGCACGCCACGCGGCCCGAACAACGGATTTGCTGGACCAACATCGCTGCGCTGTTCGATGAACAAAAATTGCCGGCGCCCGCGATTGTGATTGTCGGAAAAGTGGCCACACAAGTGGTGCAGGAAGTCGGCGAACGAACGGCGTTCGGCCAGTTTAGCGAATCAGACAATTTGAATATTCCCGTGCGGTCGTGGGTGAAAAATTGATTGCCGCCATCGTGCGGCCAGCCGTGGGAGGGCAACATGGGTAAGCTACAAGAAGTTGTGTTCGAGCAAAAAAGGCGTGGGTTATCCCTCGATGGCTGGATTGCGCTGCTCGCGTTCGCACTGGCAGCGCTCGTTCGCGCCGGTCTATTCAAACATCTTCCGTGGTGAGGCGAACTCGCGCCAGGTAATGGCGCCAAGCCACGAGGACCAAAATCAGAGGCACGACACCGATCAAACGCTTGCCTTCTTTTTTGTACGTTGCAACACTTACCGCAGCTAGATTCCGAGCACGCCCACCAATTCTTTCACCGAACTCGCCGACTTCTGTAGCGCTGCGTTTTCGTCAGAAGTCAGCTTAATCTGAATAATTTCTTCCACGCCCTTTTCGCCCAGCTTCACCGGCACGCCGACGAAAAGTCCCTTAATCCCGTATTCGCCGTCCAAGTAAACCGCGCAAGGAAGAATCTTCTTCTTATCCTTCAAAATCGCTTCGACCATTTCGACCGCCGCGGCCGACGGAGCGTAGTACGCCGAACCGGTCTTCAGCAAATTTACGATCTCCGCGCCACCTTTGCGCGTGCGTTCCACAATCGCGTCGATCCGTTCCTTCGGCAGCAAATCCGGCAACGGAATCCCCGCAACCGTCGAATAACGCGGCAGCGGCACCATATCGTCGCCATGTCCGCCGAGCACAAACGAGTGCACGTTTTCGACGCTGACTTTGCATTCCATCGCCACAAACGCGCTCATCCTTGCGGAATCGAGCACGCCGGCCATGCCGAGCACACGATTCTTCGGGAAGCCGCTCACGCGAAACGCCGCCTGCGCCATCGCATCCAGAGGATTCGTTACCACGATGATGATGCAATTCGGCGAGTGCTTCACGATCTGCTCGACGACGGCTTTCACCACGTCGTAGTTCGCTTTCAGCAAATCGTCGCGGCTCATTCCGGGTTTGCGCGGAAATCCGGCCGTAATTACAACGACGTCACTCCCGGCAGTCGCGGAATAGTCGCCGCTCGCCGTGGAAATGCCGACCACATGCACATCGGTGTGCGTGATCGGCGCCGTTTCCATCATGTCCAGGGCTTTGCCCGCCGGCGGCCCATCCAAAATGTCCGTCAGCACCACGTCCGCCAGTTCCATGTCCGCAATCCGCTGCGCCGTCGTTGAACCGACAAACCCGCCACCTACCACCGTCACTTTTTTCCGACTCATCCTTTTTTGTCCTTTGCTCTGTGAACTCCGTCTCTCTGTGGCTAGATCTCTTTCCTACTTCGCGACCGCCATGCCCTTCATGTTCTCAATAATGGCGCCGGCAAACGCCGCCGTCCCGAGCTTGGTCGCACCCGGCAACAACCGCTCAAGGTCGTACGTAACTTTTTTCTGCTGGATCGTGCGCGCGATTCCGTCTTCAATCAGTTGCGCCGCTTCCGTCCATCCCAAAAACTCAAACATCATCGCGCCGCTCAGCATCAGCGAACTGGGGTTAATCATGTCCTTGTCCGCATACTTCGGCGCCGTTCCGTGCGTCGCTTCAAACACGCCGTAGCCATCGCCGATATTGGAGCCCGGCGCCATGCCCAGTCCGCCGACCTGAGCGGCGCAAGCATCGGACAAATAATCGCCATTCAAATTCGATGTCGCCAGCACGCTGTATTCATCCGCACGCATCAGCACCTGCTGGAACACCGAATCCGCGATGCGATCGTTGATCATCAGCTTCCGTTTCCACTGGCCCTTGCCATGCGTCGCATAAATCGTGTCCAGCGTCTGCTTCACTTCGTCGTAAACGGATTTCTTGAACGAATCGACGGCTTGCTCCAGTCCCGGCTCGATCATCGCGGCATTTTGTTCGACGGTTAGCCCCGCGTTCTTGTCCAGGTTATCCAGAATCCAGGTCTCGCGCTCGGTAACCGTCTCCGCGCGGAACTCTTCGCGCGCCAGGTCGTAACCCCAATCGCGGAACCCGCCTTCAGTAAATTTCTGAATATTCCCTTTGTGCACCAGCGTTACGCTCTTGCGTTTGTGCTTCAATGCGTACTTGATCGCGCGCCGTACCAGTCGCTTCGTGCCCGTCGGTGAAATTGGCTTGATGCCCACGCCGGAATCCCAGCGAATCTGTTTGTTGCTGCCTTTCAGCATGTCGTTGTTCAGAAATTCCAGCAGCTTCTTTGCTTCCGGTGTGCCGCTCTTCCACTCGATGCCGATATAGACGTCTTCGGTGTTCTCGCGGAAAATGAAGACGTCCAGCTTTTCCGGGTGCTTCACGGGGGAGGGAACTCCCTCAAAATACCGGACCGGCCGCTCGCAGGAATAAAGATCCAGAATCTGCCGCAGGGCAACGTTCAGCGAACGAATCCCGCCGCCGACCGGCGTCGTCAGTGGCCCCTTGATCGCCACGCGAAAATCACGAATCGCATCCACGGAATCGGTGGGCAACCACTCTTTAAATGTGTTGAACGCCTTCTCGCCGGCAAAAACCTCGAACCAAACGACTCTTCGCTTGCCGCCATACGCGTGCTCGACCGCCGCATCAAATACCCGCCGCGACGCCTTCCAGATATCGCGGCCCGTGCCGTCTCCTTCGATGAAGGGAATCACCGGTGAGTCCGGCACCTGCAGTTCGCCATTGGCATAGCCGATCGCGCGTCCCTCTGCCGGAACGGTCAGACCGTTATAAACGCTCTTCATGTACGTTGTCTCCCGCGGAACGAGAACAAACCTGGTTGCCGCCGCCGTTGTTGCCGATGAAGAACTGCCGCGATGCGTGCAACCGAACTTGAAAAGATATCACAACGCTCGTACCAAGAAAAATCGCCTCGCCTTCGTCTGTCCGCACAACAAAATCTTGCAACTTCCGTCCTAAGCGGGTAGAAGTATCCGCGCGGATAAACCGCCTTACGGAGAGATTGCGATGATGATTGATTGGAATAAGTACCACCAGCAATTTGGCGCACGCGTCGGCGAATTGATGAAGATTTCGCCTGACACGGTCAAGGGTTACCAGACATTGAGCGGCGCCAATTCCGCCACCACCAAACTTGGCGAAAAAACGCGCCAATTGATTTCTCTGGCCGTCGCCGTCACGACAAAATGCGACGGCTGCATCGTGCACCACACGGAAGCGGCGCTAAAGGCCGGCGCAAGCAGGGAGGAAATTGCCGAAGCGCTGGGGGTTGCCGTTGCCATGAATGCAGGCGCCGCCCTGGTTTACTCGACCCGCGTCCTGGATGCGGTAGAGGCCAAGTCCGCCGCTGCGCACGGCTAGCGCTCGATCCGCTCGCAGTTGGGCGTCTCACCGGCGCGCTTCCATCTCACGGTGAGACGGAATCTGTCAGTAGGTGACACCCATCCCGACGATTTCCGCCCGAGGGCTTCGGGTGCCCGACCTGTCCGTTAACCGCCACGCCCTAAGTATCAGCAAGCAGAGACTTTACAACGTCCTGCAACGTTACAGCTTCCGGCACAACGCCTGAAACCTCCGCAGAGTCGTGGCCCTATCCGTGCACCATTCCCCGCAAGGCAAGGTGTGTGGGAGCTCCTTCCTGCAGTTCTTGCAACTTTGGTGAGGGGTCACAGCGCAATGAATCGTTCAACAATCACCCGCAGACTGGCGCAAGTTTCGTGCTTGGCATTGGTATTTGGTTTGGGCTCGGGCATCGTTTTCTCGCAGGATGCCGACCGCAAGATTGTGAAAAGGGTTGAACCCGAATATCCCGCCGTGCTTCGCGACAAGGGAATCGGCGGAGTCGTAAAGCTCCGCGTCACCGTCCGTCCGGATGGAACCGTCAAGGACGTTCAGACCATTGGCGGCAACGCAGTATTAGTGGAAGCCGGAACGCGCGCCGTCAAGCAATGGCGCTTTTCACCCTCCGACAAAGAAGCCCCGGTCGAGGTCACGTTTCACTTCGGCCAACGCCAGTAATTAGTCGTAGTATTCCTGGCCAAGGTGCGTGATCAGTTCCTCGCCCATCATCCACCGCAGCGTATTTTTCAGCTTCATCGATTGAATGAAGAGGTCGTGCTCTGGATAGAGCCCCGCGCCCGTCATCGGCGATTTGAAATAAAAGCTCAGCCATTCCTGAATGCCCCGGAAGCCTGCGCGCTGCGCCAGGTCCATGAACATTACGAGGTCCAACACTATCGGCGCCGCCAGAATTGAGTCGCGGCACAGGAAATCGACCTTGATCTGCATCGGGTAGCGTAGCCAGCCGAAAATGTCGATATTGTCCCAGCCTTCTTTGTTGTCGCCGCGCGGCGGATAATAGTTGATGCGGACCTTGTGGTACATCTTGCTGTAAAGCTCCGGATAAAGCTGCGGCTGCAAAATGTATTCCAGCGCGCCAAGCTTCGATTCTTCCTTTGTCTTGAATGAGCCGGGATCGTCCAGCACTTCGCCGTCACGATTGCCGAGAATATTCGTCGAATACCAGCCGTCCAGCCCGAGCATGCGCGCCTTGAATGCCGGCGCCAGGACCGTCTTCATCAAAGTCTGGCCGGTCTTGAAATCCTTGCCGCTGATGGCGACGTTGTGATCCATTGCCAGCTTCTGAATCGCGGGAATGTCTACGGTCAAATTCGGCGCCCCGTTGGCGAACGCCACTCCGCTCGTGATGCACGCCCATGCATAGAGCATGGAAGGCGCAATCGCCGGGTCGTTTTTCTTCATGCCTTCGACAAGCTTTTCGGGCGTCGAGTGCACGTCTTCCGGCTTGATGAAAACCTCGGTGGAGGCGCACCAACAGGTCACGAGCCGCGAAACCTTCTTCGTTTTGCGGAAATTCTCGATGTCGTCTTTCAGTTGCAGCGCCAGCTCGTACTTGTTCTTGGCTTTCTTCACATACGTGCCGTCGAGCCGCTTCACATATTCGCGGTCAAACGCGGCCTTCATCGGCTTGATGGTCTTCAGGAACGGCTTCACTTTTTGCAGGTCTTGATAATTCAGCACGCCGGCTTTTTCCGCAGCCTGGTACGCATCATCTTTGAAGAGATCCCAGCCACCGAATACCAGGTCGTTCAAATCCGCCAGTGGCACGAACTTTTTGATCAGGGGCGAGTTGTCGTCCGTGCGTTTTCCAAGCCGAATCGTGCCCATCTGTGTCAGCGAACCGATTGGCTGCGCTTTGCCCTTGCGCACCAACTCCACTCCCGCCATGAACGTTGTGCTTACCGCGCCCATTCCGGGCAGCAGCACCCCCAATTTTCCCTTGGCTGGCGAAATCTTTGCAGGCTTTTCCATTCTGCTCCCTCAAGCAGGCGGCCACGCGTGCGACCGTCGATTTTAGATTTTACAGATTAGTGCAGCGGGCACAGCGCCCGAAATCCGGCTACTCCGGTCCGTCTGAATTTTCTTGGATCGTGACACAATAAAATCGAAAATTCGAACCGACCCACTACCAAAATTCGCCCCCAAGCAGACAAGCAGTATCGCGCAAAGCGAAGTGCTCTTGCAAATGCGGGCACGCCAAAAAAGAGCAGGCAGCGATCAGAAATCATGTTGGCCGCGAAAAATGGAAGCGAAATTCGCCTATATGAACCGAACGCAGAATCTTGTTTCGAAGAAAAGCCTGAGCTTGGCCGGAAGAGTCGGCGTTTAGGAACGCCGCTTTTGCGACGTCAAAATCGAGCCCGTCAGGCAAAACGCTACCAGGCACGCGATAGCAAACGACAGCAGATAAACGACCACAAGGCCTCCGCCAAATATTTAATGGCACGTCGGCTGCCACGCCCTCACGACCCGTAAGTGCTTTGTTTTCAACGTACGCAGTGCGCGGCACGGTGGAAAACCCCTTCCACTGTGTGTATTTGCTTGCACAACGCCGGTTTGTACCTGGCACCCAGCGTCCTGAAATGAAAAAGCCCCGGAAGGGCGTCGCTCTTCCGGGGCTCAAACCTGCAATTTTGCCCGTGATCTTAGGTGCGGTTCAGGCGAATCGAGCCATCGCCCGTGTGGATCGTAAGCTGCTCGCCGCCGCCGTTCATCTTCCCGTGAATCTTTGAGTTGCTGAACTGGCCTTCCACTGTGACCGGTATGCCCAGACTGATTCTTCCATCGTTTGTGCTCGCATCAATATTCGCGTTCAAGTCGCTCGGCACGGTCAAATCCACGCTCCCGTCGCCTGTGTGGATGTTCCACGCGCTCAAGACCTTCGATCCCGGAAGCGCGTGCGCATTGATGCTGCCATCACCGGTGCGAATATTCAGCGTGTCGAATCGCCCGTCGAGCGTAATGTGTCCATCCCCGGAATCCGCTTCAATCTTGCCGTCCAAATCGCGGCCTTCGATGCTGCCGTCGCCCGTGCGCAGCTTGATTTGCCCCTTCGCGCCATCCACTCGGATATGGCCGTCGCCGGTATGGATGTCGAGATTACCCTTAATCGTTTGCGCTTCGACCGAACCATCGCCGCTGTCCACGCTCAAATCCGCGTCCTTCGGCATTCGCACTTCCAGTCGCAAACTGCGGTTTACGTGAATGCCCCAGCTCCAGTGCATCGTCTCGCGGGCGCTCAATTCCACATGGTCGCCATCCTGCTTCGATTCAATCGTCAAATTCTTATCCAGCGTGTAGCCGTTGTAGATCACGCGCAGCTCGACCTGCTTCGTATCGCCGGTCGTTACCCGCACGCTTCCGTCGTTCGTTTTCACGTAGACATTTGCGCGGCCGGAAACGCTATAGTTCTTCGTCCACTCCTCGGCGCTGGCTGTCGCCAAAAGCGCCGCGGAAAGCATCGCTCCCGCGCACAAGGGAACTGCCACCCGGATCACCCGTAAGAAGGGAATTTTCATCGGTTTAGTCCTCATTTGGCCGTATCCGGCCGTTCTATAGGGAATGTACGAGAGGCCGTATCAAAATGTTCCCGCCTTCAGCCCCATTTCGGTCAGCGCCCTTTGGCGGCCTGCTTCTTCCGTTGCACGCCCGGCTTTGGCCGCAGGGCTTCCAGGAACTCGTTGACAGGTAAGGTGTTAATGACGTCCTTCTTGGTCAGCCAGCCTCTTCGCGCGGTCGTGACCCCGTACCGGATAAAGCTCAAATTCGCCGCCGTATGGGAGTCGGTCGAAATCACCACCTTCACGCCCCGCTCCTTGCACATCCGCAAGTAAACATCTTTCAAATCCAGCCGGTCGGGGTACGAATTGCACTCCATCGCCACGCCATGCTTCGCGCAAGCATCCAGGACCTTCTCAATGTCGTAGTCGAGCGCATCGCGCCGCAGCAGGAGCCGCCCCGTCGGGTGCGCAATAATCTGCGCATACGGATTTTCAATCGCGGCCAGCATCCGCTCTGTCATCGCCACCCGGTCCAGGTTGAAATAGGAGTGAATCGAGCAGACCACCACGTCCAGCTGCGCCAGAATCTCGTCCGCATAGTCGAGCGAGCCGTCTTTCATGATGTCCACTTCCGACCCGGCCAGCACACGAATCCCCAGTTTTTTGTCATTGGCCGCGTGCAACTTCTTGATGTGCGCTTCCACGCGTTTTTCGTCCAGCCCGTTCGCCACCGTCACCGCTTTCGAGTGATCCGTAATCGCGATGTACTCGTGACCCAGCGCCCGCGCCGCTTCGGCCATCTCTTCAATGGAATTTTTTCCATCGCTGGCCGTCGTATGCATCTGCAAATCGCCCTTTATGTCGTGCAGCTCGATCAGTTTGGGCAACGTATGCTTTTCCGCTGCGGCGATTTCTCCAGTGTTCTCGCGCAGCTCCGGCGGAATAAAATCCAGTTCGAGCTTTCTGTATATTTCTTCTTCGGTTTTTCCCGCAACGCGCTTTTCGCCTTTCAGCGTGGCAAGCTGATATTCGTTCAACGTACATCCCATGTCGTTCGCGCGGCCGCGCAACGCCACGTTGTGCTCCTTCGATCCCGTAAAATAAAGCAATGCCGCGCCGAAATTCTCTTTTTCCAGCAGCCGCACATCCACTTGCAACCCATTCTGCAACGTAAAACTCACTTTGTTCTCGCCGTGCGCCAGCGTCTGATCGATTCCCGGATACTTCAAGATATGCTCGGCCAGCGCATCCACGTGCTTTTCGGCGGTGTGCCCGTCCGCAAGCGTGACAAGCAAGTCCAGATCGCCCACAGTCTCTTTCCCGCGCCGCAACGATCCCGCAGGCGTCACGCTTTCCGCCGCTTTCCCGGCCTTCTTGATGTGCGCGATGATCTTTTCCGCGGCATCCTCCGCCGCATCCAAATGGAATCTCCCGCTCGATTTCTTGAAAACCTCCACCGCTTTCAAAATATTCTGTTCGCTTTTCTCGCCAAATCCTTCGAGCGACCGCAGCTTTTCCTCCCTTGCAAGCTTCTCCACGTCGGCGACCGTGGCGGCCTTGAATTTCTTAAAGAGAAACGCCACTTTCTTTGGTCCGAGCGACTGCAATTGCAGCAAATCCAGAATCGTCGCGGGATATTTCTTCAAAAGCTTCTGCCGCAGCGCGTAGTCGCCGCTCTTTACGATTTCTTCGAGGTGTTCCGCCATCCGGTCGCCGATTCCCGGCAACTCCTTCAATTTCTCCGGCGTCTTCACGAGTTGCTCGATCGATTCGGGCAGCGAATCGATTAGCTCCGCCGCTTTTTCGTAGCTGCGGTAGCGCCCGATAATCGCCCCGTCGATTTCCAGCAGTTGTGCGGTCTCCCGCAAAATCCGTGCAATCTGTTTGTTGTCCATGCGCCGATTATAAAAGGGAATCCTTTCTCTGTCTTTAGCCGGGCTGGCAGTTGCTGGCCGCGCTGGAGTCTCCCCAAAAAATAAATGGCCGGAAGGGGGGCGCTCCCTTCCGGCCGTATAAGTGCAAACCGCTCTCACCCTGCTTTTTGAACGTTCGATGCTTGTGGTCCCTTGGGTCCCTGCACAATCTCGAATTCTACCGGGTCGCCTTCCTGCAGCGACCGGTAACCGTCTCCAACTATGGCCGAGTAATGGACAAAAACATCCGGACCATCCTCTCGCCCAATGAAGCCGTATCCCTTCGAGTTGTTAAACCATTTTACGGTTCCTTGCACCTCGATCTGCCTCCTGAAGGTAGATTCATTTGTTTCACGAACACCGCACCGACGACCCGGACTTGACGGCGGCGTTAATCTAACGCGCGGAGTGTACCAGAACGAGTCATTGAGTCAAGAGAGCTTGACGGAAACCTTATAAATATTCAGCAAGGTTTATAGGTTCTAAAATCGATTTAATTAACGTTTTTTCGTAGTTTTGCGTATTGGCGCCGTTTTCCGTATTGGCCCGAGGAATCGGAAGTAGTAAAGCAGCCCCGCAACCGACTTGGCATCGTGCAGCTTGCCCCCGTGAATCATTTGTTCCAGTTTGGCGGGCTCATAGAGAGTGGAAACAATTTTCTCATCGTCTTCGGGCGAAGCTTGGCCCGCAACGCAGTCCGAAGCCAGCAACAAGAACATTCGCTCTTCCAAAAAACCGGGTGTCGGGTACACATCGAGGAAGACTTTCAACTTTTTCGCCTTGTAGCCGGTCTCTTCGGCCAGTTCCCGCGCCGCCGCCGTCTTTGGATCCTCACCGGGCTCCATTCGACCCGCGACCAACTCCAGCAAGAACTGCTTCGTCGCATGCCGGTATTGCTCGATCATCACGATGCGCCCGTCTGGCAGGACCGGCAGTACCACTACCGAACCGGGATGCGTGATCACCTCGCGCTTCGTTCGCAGACCCGCCGGCTCGATCAATTCATCCCGCCGCAGCCCGAACACCGGCCCCTGGTAAAGCATCTCGCTGCTCAGAACTTGCGCGGTCTCTGTTCTCTTTGCGGCAGTCTTCTTCGCCATGAACGCTCCTCGCCTGAATCTGTGTTCCGCAGTGTAATCGAACTTGCCGGTTTTTCCACGATGCGGCTTCGTTGAACGGCCGTTTTTAATGCGTTCTTCATCTCGTTGCTCTCTCTGGCTCTTGTGGCAATCTGTCTTTGCTTTGCCTTTCCTTGCCTTTCCAACGCGCCTATACTGGGTCTTGGCCTTGCATGTCCATCAACACCCTCATCGTCGACGACGAAAAGCCCGCCCGGGACGAACTCGCCTTCCTCCTCAAAGCCTTTCCCGAAATCAATCTGGTCGCGCAAGGCAAAAACGGGCTCGAAGCCGTCAATTTAATTAAAGAACATGCCCCCGACCTGGTTTTTCTCGACGTCCAGATGCCCGGCCTCGATGGCTTCGGGGTCCTCAAAAAGCTCGTCGAGCGCAAAGCGCGCGTTCCGCATGTCGTTTTCGCCACAGCCTTCGACCACTACGCCGTGCAAGCTTTCGACGTAAACGCGGTGGATTACGTTCTAAAGCCGTTCGACAAATCTCGCATCGCCAAAGCCATCGCTCGCGCTCGCCGCGAAATGGAAGCCGACACCAGCCCTGCCGAGCGCCTGGAAAAACTCGTCAACCAGCTCGGTGCCGCAATTCCCGCTGCCTCGAACGCGCCGGTAAAGCTGCTCATCAAGTCGCAACAGCGCTTGCTCCTCGTGGACGCCGAGGATTTGGTTTTTGCAACGATTGCTGACGGCCTCATCTCGGTCTGCGCGCGCGACGCCGACGGCACCTCCAACTACCGCACGCTCGAAGAGATGCACGCCGCGCTCGACGCCGACGTCTTCTGGCGCCCCCACCGCTCCTACCTAGTCAACATTCATCACATCAAGGAAGTCGTGCCCTGGTTCAAATCCAGCTACATGCTAAAAATGAACGACAAAAAACAAACCGAAGTCCCCGTCTCCCGCCAGCAAACCAAACGCCTCCGCGAACTTTTCAAACTGTAGTATTTTCGTGCTCGATGTGCCGGAGACGAAATGAAAGCAGTTTTCTGGCTATTTTCAATTTTTGTTGGCGGGTCCCCGGTGGCCGAGGCACCGCAAGATAAGTTGGTGCATAGCCTGGAAGTAAAGGTCACAGGAGTTGCGCCTGCGGGGAGCGTCGAAGTAGATGTCACCAATTCTTCGAATAAGCCGATTAAGATTTCGAAAGAAACGGGCAGCCTTGGAGCAGCGCACGAGAATCCGTGCCTGTGTTAGCATCGTTCGTACACTTCGTACAACGGACTGATGGATTTTTCTCTTAAAGACCACCAAAAACTGATTCGCGACACCGTCCGGCAATTCATGGAGACGGAAGTTCGGCCACTCGTCAAAGAGCTGGAACGCGAAGAAAAGTTTCCTCTCGAAACCATCAAGAAGCTGGGCGAAATGGGCTGCTGCGGCATGCTTGTGCCCGAAGAATGGGGCGGGCCGGGGCTCGACACCGTTTCGTATGTGTTGATGCTGGAAGAGGTCGCGCGCGTCTACACCGCGATGTCCACGGCGCTCGGCGTGACAAATTCCGCCGTGCAAGCGCCGCTGCACGAATTTGGCACCAACCAGCAAAAACAAAAATATCTGAAGCGCCTCGCCAGCGGAGAAATTCTCGGGTCGTTCTGCCTGACCGAAGCCGCGGCCGGCTCCGACGCTGCGGGGCTTCAAGCGACGGCGGTAAAGCAAGGCGCTTCCTACGTTCTATCTGGCGCAAAAACCTGGGTTACCAACGGCAGCCACGCCGGCGTTTACCTCGTCTTCGCAAAAACCGACCCCGCTGCCGGCGGAAAGGGAATTACCGCGTTTCTCGTCGAACCATCCTTCAAAGGTTTCAAAATCGGCCGCCACGAAGACAAGATGGGCCAGCGCTCCTCGCCCTCCGTCGAAATTCTTATGAACAACTGCGAAGTGCCCGCCGAAAATCGCCTCGGTGAAGAAGGCCAGGGATTGAGAATTGCTCTCAGCGCGTTGGACGGCGGACGCATCGGAATCGCCGCGCAAGCGGTCGGCCTCGCGCAAGGCGCGCTGGACGAATCTCTAAAATATGCGAAGCAACGCAAGGCGTTCGGAAAATCGATCGGCGAATTTCAGGCGATTCAATGGATGCTCGCGGACATGCAAACGGAGATCGAAGCCGCGCGCTCTTTGACATACTATGCCGCATGGTTGAAAGATTCTGGCAAATCGATGGGCAGCGCCGCATCGAAGGCGAAATTGTACGCCAGCGAAATGGCCAACCGCGTAGCGTACAAAGCCGTGCAGATTCACGGGAGCCTCGGCTACTCGCGCGAGACCGACGTCGAGCGCATGTACCGCGACGCCCGCGTCATCACGATTTACGAAGGCACGAGCGAAGTCCAGCGCATGATCATCGCGCGCGATCTATTGAAGTAGCTGATAAAGTTTTGGTTGTCATCCTGAGCGCATCCGAGAAGATGCGCGGAGGACCTCAACTTTAGCTTCAAGCGGCCAAATTGAAATAGAGGAGCGGTGCTTGGCTATCGAATCTGGGTCGAACAAAAAACGCGTCGTAAGCGGCATGCGCCCGACGGGTAAACTCCACGTCGGCCACTACTTTGGCGCGCTGCAAAACTGGGTGCGGCTACAAAACGATCCCGAATACGACTGCTTCTATTTCATCGCCGATTGGCACGCGTTGACGAGCGACTACGCCGACACTTCTGCCGTCGCGCAAAACACCATCGAAATCGTCACGGATTACCTCGCCGCCGGCCTCGACCCAACAAAATCCGTCATCTTTCAGCAATCGCTGATTCCCGAACACGCCGAATTGCATTTGCTGCTCTCAATGGTCACGCCAATTGGCTGGCTTGAGCGCGTGCCAACCTACAAAGAGCAACTGGAGAACATTCGCACAAAAGATTTAGGAACCTACGGATTCCTGGGTTATCCAACGCTGCAGACTGCGGACATCGTCATTTACAGCCGTCCCAACCATGGCCTTGTGGTTCCTGTTGGAGAGGATCAAGTTTCACACGTCGAATTTGGCCGAGAACTCGTCAGACGGTTCAACACGCTGTTTGGTCTAAATTGGAAGCCGGGGGTCGACAAGGCGGCGATAGAGGGGCCGGTCTTTGAGAGTTTAGTGAAGGAGAGGCCCAACCTGGCAGAATCGGTCAACGAACAAGCGGGCAAGGAATCCTTCGTGCGAGCCAAGTTCAGAGAGTTGGCGCTCAAAGACGGAATACAAAACTTTCGTGAACAGACGCCTTGGTTTGACAGATTCTTTACCTTCGACGAGGTCTTGGTCGAACCACAACATCAGCTCACCAAAACGCCCCGCATCCCTGGGCTCGACGGGCGAAAGATGTCGAAGAGCTATGGGAATGCGATCACTTTGAGCGAGGGCGATGACGATATTCGCAAGAAAACGAAGGTGATGGTGACGGACCCGGCGCGGAAACGGCGGACCGACCCTGGAAATCCGGACGTGTGTCCCGTCTACGATTGGCATAAACTGTTCTCGTCCCCCTCGACCCTGGAATGGGCAGCGAACGGCTGCCGGACTGCCGGGATCGGGTGTATCGAGTGCAAGGCGAAAATGGCCGACCACTTGATCGAATGGATTGCGCCCGTGCGCGAACGCCGCCTCGAATACGAAAAGCATCCGAAGCGCGTGCTCGAGGTGATCGACGAAGGCTCGAAACGCGCCCGAGTCGAGGCGCAGAAAACCATCGGCCGCGTCCGCGAAGCGGTCTTCGGCTGGGAAAAGAAGCGCAACGAGATTTCGGGAGCTTGACGCATTTGTTGTAGGGGCGGCCTTGTGAGGCCGCCCGGTTAGGCCTGGGCGTACGAACTGCGGGCCGCTTCAGAAAGCGGCCCCTAAAACGGCTTTGTCGGCTTCTGCTTTTACTGACGACTGAGAGCTGAGGACTGAAAACTCTTTTCATGGCGACGCCCTATAAAATTCAAATCCCGCTCTACGAGGGTCCGCTCGACCTGCTGCTTGACCTAATCAAGCAGCAGAAAATGAGCATCCACGACATTCAGATCTCGAAAATCACTTCGCAATATCTCGATTACCTGCACAAATTGGAAGAATTGAACGTGGATGTTTCTGCTGAATTCATTTACATGGCGGCGTCTCTGATCTACATCAAGAGCAAAATGCTGCTGCCGCCGGACCCGCTGGCGTCGGCGGAAGGTGAGCCGGAAGACCCGCGCGAAGAATTGGTGCTACGTCTGATCGAGCACGAGAAATTCAAAAACGCGGCGCAGCTTTTGTACCAGAGGCAGCAGATTGAAGAAAACGTCTGGTCGAAACCGGACAAATCGCTTTACAACGACGAAGGCACGGAAGGCGAGCTCGTCGTTTCACTTGTGGATTTGGTAAAAGTTTTTCAGCAGGTGCTCGAGCGGCGCAAGGAAGTGTCGCGCATCGAGCTGCAGCATGAACTCTTCACTGTGGCGCAGATGATTTCACAGCTGCGTTCGCAAATTCTTGCAAGCGAAGATTCCAGCGTGAACTTGATTGAGTTTTTCGAGGCCTGCCCTTCGCGCCACGCGATGATCGTTGCGTTTTTGGCCGTGCTTGAAATGGTGAAGCTGCAGGCCGTCGGACTCGCGCAGGAAAAACAGTTCGGCGATATTCTGCTCAAGAAGGCGAAATCGTTCGATATGGTATTCGACGAAAAAGGCGAACTAAAACAGATTGACCAGGAGTATCAGTAGCGGATTTTAGTTTTTCTGAGATCCTGAGCGGAGCGAAGGACCTCAGTTGGAGCGAACTTTGAGATCCTTCGGGCGCCTTCGTCGATGCCTTCGGGATGACAAGCGCGCGGAATCCGGCGAAACTGGTAAGCGAGCCTATGACCAACGAAGAACGCAAAGCGGCACTCGAAGCAATTATTTATGCAGCGGACGAGCCGGCGACGATCGAGCAGCTTGCCGGCGCGCTCGGCGAAGAAAAATTGGTTGTGCAGTCGGCGCTCGATGAATTGGTCGCGAGCTATGCCGCGGAAGAGCGCGGCATCGAAATTCGCGCCGTCGGCGGCGGCTATAAGATGTACACGAAGCCGCAGCATCATGACGTTGTGCGGCGCTTCATCAAGAGCCTGCGGCCGCCGCTGCGGCTTTCGATGCCGGCGCTGGAAACGCTGGCTGTGATTGCGTACAAGCAACCGGTAACGGCGCCGGAAATTTCCGAAATTCGTGGCGTCAATTCTTCCGGCGTGATTTCGACCTTGCTCGACCGCCGACTGATTACGACGGCCGGCCGAAAGGAAGTGATGGGCCGGCCGATTTTGTACAAGTCGTCGAAAGAATTTTTGATGCGATTCGGTTTGAGCGATCTCGATGAACTGCCAAGCCTCAAGGAATTTGAAGCGCTGGCGCGCGAAGCGCTCGGTAGCGATGCCGGTGTCACAATCGGCACACAGACAGAAGAAGAAATGATGAATGCGCCGACCGCGGACACGCTGGAAAATTTGCCGTTGCCGGAGGACGGAGCCGCCGAGAAAGAATTGATCGAAGAAGAAGTGGCTGCGACCAATGAAGGAATGCCTGCCGGCGAATTGGACGAAGAACCACCCAAGGCCGAAGGCGCGGCGTCGGGCGATTGAAGCGCTCGGTTCCTAGGCGCTTGGATTTTTTTTATATCTAAGAGAGACTTCTCCCTCCGCAGACTCCGGTCGAAGTGACGGAATAGCGGGAATATCGGTCAAAACATGCAAGAGAGACTGCAGAAGATTATTGCGCGGGCGGGGATTGCTTCGCGGAGACACGCGGAGCAGTTGATTCTGAGCGGACAGGTTCGCGTGAATGGCCACGTCGTGACCGAACTGGGGACGAAGGCTGACCCGGAGAAAGATCGCATTGAAGCCGCGGGCCGCACCGTCGAATCGGAAGAGCGGCGCGTGTATTTGCTGATGAATAAGCCGCCGGAAGTGATGTCCACGCTGGCCGATCCGGCAGGGCGCAAGACGCTGAAAAATTTGTTGCGCGGATTTCCTTCGCGGGTGTATCCCGTGGGCAATCTGGAGTATGCCGCGACGGGATTGATTTTTCTGACGAACGACGGCGACTTGGCCGCAGAGCTGCTGAAAAAGTGGGAGCATCTCGAGCAGATTTATTACGTCAAAATTAAAGGCATGCTGACGCTGACCGATCTGGAGGGCGTTGGCAAAGAAGCCGGCGTGAAGTTGCAGACGCTGCGGCAACCGGGCGCGGCGCGAGGACATGGCTCAAATTATTGGTACGAAGCGACGATGCGCGACTCGAAACTCGAATCGCTGCGTCGTGTGTTGCTCAAAGCAAAACACCCAATTGAAAAGGTGAAGCGAGTCGCCCTTGGGCCGTTGACGATTGAGGGAATCGCGCCGGGACGGTATCGATTGTTGCAGGCGAAGGAAGCGCAGACGATTGTTGCGATGAAGCCGGCGAAGAAATTCATTCCCAAGCAAGAGCCCGCCGGACAGAAACGCCAGAAGCGCCATTTCCAGAAGCGCGGACGCTGACCGGAGACTCGACGCGATGGCGAGCGAGCGACTGCAAAAAATACTCGCGGCGGCGGGAGTTGCGTCGCGTCGCGCGTCGGAAGAAATTATTACGGCTGGACGCGTGACAGTGAATGGAGCCGTTGTCGCGGAGTTGGGCACGAAGGCTGATCCCGAAGTTGATGAAATTTCTGTAGATGGCGAGCCGCTGAGAAAGTCCCGGCGGCTTTTGTATTTCCTACTGAACAAACCGAAGGGCTATGTGACCACGGTGAGCGATCCGGAAGGACGCGCCACCGTCATGGATCTGCTGCCCAAAGATATTGATCGCGTTTATCCGGTTGGCCGGCTCGATTACGGAAGCGAAGGATTGCTCCTCATGACGAACGACGGCGCGCTGGCGCAACTTCTGACGAAAGCCGGATCGCACGTTGCAAAAACCTACCTGGTAAAGATCAGCGGCCGCCCGAACGAAAAAGATATTGCGCTACTGCGTGCGGGCATTTCGATTCCGCTCGAAGACGGCCGGCGAGTGAAAACTTCTCCCGCGAAGATCCGTTTGGCGGAAAACACGCCGAATCCGTGGTACGAAGTCGTCCTCATTGAAGGCCGTAACCGGCAAATTCGGCGGATGTTCAAGCAGATCGGCTTCGACGTGGAGAAGATCAAACGCGTGCAGCTTGGGCCGTTGAAGCTGGACGTCGAGCCGGGGAAGCACCGGTCCTTGACGGTCAGGGAAGTGGCGGCGTTGAAGGCGGCGGCGAGCGGAAAGTTGTAAGTCATAAGTTTTAGGTTTTAAGTCAGGCAATCAAATTCCGGAATAAAGCCTCTGACTTCAGGCCGCGGACCTAGTGGGTAACCTCAAGCGAAATGATGAAGGCTGCGGCTGGCCTGCCAAAGCGGCTGTTTTGGGATTGGCGCGGCAAGCGTAGGTTTAGGTGTGTGTGTCGCCCCTACGGGGCTTTGTGGCTATTCACTTAGCACCAAGCCCGACGGCTTGGGCCAAGTCATGCCGTGCCTACGGCGCCATGGAAATTAGGTGGGGCTGGCCCGTCAACCGGCGGGGCCGGCAAAGGCAAAGCAGGAATGACGATATGAAGCGAAAGGAAGTGGTATCGGCAATGGGCGAGATAACGGAATTGTTGGGGATGGCGGCGGAGCGGGGCGCGAGGTATGTGGAGGGCGTTGGGAAGCGCCGGGTGGCGCCGGGACCGGAGGCGTTGGCGGCGCTGGCGAAGTTTCGAGAGAAACTGCCGGAGGGTCCGACCGAGGCGCGGCGGGTAATCGAGATGCTGGACGAGGTGGGAAGTCCGGCAACGACGGCTTCCACGGGCGGGCGTTATTTTGGATTTGTGATTGGCGGAACGTTGCCGGCGGCGATGGCGGCGAATTGGCTGGCGGGAGCGTGGGGACAAAACGTAGCTCTGCGTGTGATGTCGCCGGTGGCGGCGGAGCTCGAAGACGTCGTGCTGGGTTGGATTTGCGACGCGCTGCGGTTGCCGGCGGAATGCGATGGAGGATTGGTGACGTGCGCGACGGCGGCGAATTTTTGCGGATTGGCGGCGGCGCGGACGTCGCTTTTGGCGCGCGAGGGATGGGATGTGGAAAGCGAGGGAATGTTTGGCGCGCCGCCGATTGAAGTGATTGTGGGCGAGGAGTATCACGCGTCTATGCAGAAGGCGCTCGGCATGGTGGGATTTGGAAAAAATCGCGTGACACGCGTGCCAACGGATACGCAAGGGCGAATGCGTTTGGATAAGCTGCCCAAGATTTCGGCGCGGAGCGTGATTTGTATTCAGGCGGGGAATGTGAATACGGGTGCGTTTGATCCGGCGGAGGAGATTTGCACGCGAGCGAAAGAGGCTGGCGCATGGGTGCATGTGGACGGCGCGTTCGGATTGTGGGCGCGGATTTCGCCGAACTACGACGCGCTGACGCGTGGACTCGAGATGGCGGACTCGTGGGCGACGGATGCGCATAAGTGGCTGAACGTGGGCTACGACAGCGGCGTTGTGCTGGTGCGCGATGGAATGGCGTTGAAGCGGGCGATGGCGATGTCCGCCGCGTATTTGCAAGGCGGGACGCAGCGCGAACCGATGCATCATGTGCCGGATTCTTCGCGCCGTGCGCGGGGAGTCGAGTTGTGGTCGGCGTTGAAGTCGCTGGGGCGGAGCGGCGTGCGGGAATTGGTGGAGCGTACGTGCGAACTGGCGAAATTGTTTGCGGAGCGATTGCGCGCGGCGGGATATGAAGTGTTGCACGACGTGGCGATCAATCAGGCGCTCGTGTCGTTTGGATCCGATGAGAAGACGCGGGAAGTGATTCGGTGCGTGCAGGAAGAGGGAACTTGCTGGTGCGGCGGGACCGTTTGGCAGGGTAAGGCGGCGATGCGGATTAGCGTATCGAGTTGGGCGACGACGCGGGAAGATATTGAACGGAGTGCGGAGGCGGTGATTGGAGTGGCGCGGGGCGTCTGAGTTTGAGTGGATGGGCCGCCCCGAAGGGGCTCGACCGTGGCCGGCGTTAGCCCAGGCCTGACGGCCTGGGCTAACTTGTGACGCGCCGATAGCGCTCCCGGGTGTGGAGGCAGCGATCCGGGCGGCGAAGGGCATTTGGACGTCGGAACGTTAAGACCTTCAGAAGTTTAGATGTTGGGACGCGCTCGCTGCTCTCGCAAGGGCCTCTTAGACGGCCAACACCGTAAAAGCGGCTTCTAGCCGCCGCAATCCAAAATTATTGCAACGGAAACAGATCGAGGTTGCGTTTGCCGGGGAAGATGACGGCGAGAAATCTGCCGTCGGGAGAGATGGCGAAGTCGCGCGCGACGCTACCGTGAAAAATGGGAGCAAAGTCAGGTTGAGCAATGGGAATTTCGTGACCGGCGGCGGCAGTGGCGAGCGGCGGGACGGGGATCCAGCAAAGTTCGGCGGTTTTGCGTTCAGGAGCGCGTTTGAATAAGAGACGCTTTTCGTCGGGTGACCATTCCAGCGCGCCAGGGCCGAGGCGAATGCGGGCGACGCGCGTCGGCGCCGTCAGGTCGCGAACTTCGAGATTTTCGCGATCGACGTAGTAGGCCGCGAGTTTTCCGCTGGGCGAAACGGTGAGTCCACCTTCGTAGCCGTCGAGTGTGGCGATTTCCGAATCGTCTTGGGCGAGCAAATCAAGGTGTTGAAGACGCGGCGGGCCAGAAAGGGTTTTGTCGCGCTCGATGGCGATGGCGAAATTGGTTTTGGGAAGCGGAACGACAGAGATAAAAGTGCGGCCCTCGAAGAGCAGACCGCCGGTCCCGTTGGCGATGGTCGAGTATTTGAACGAAAACAGCAGGCGCGGTTTTGTGACTTCGTAAAGATACGCGATGGTTGCATTGTCGACGAGAAAGACGGCGTCTTCGGCATTGTGAATGAGGGGATCGTTCCCGCCGAGGCGGATTTCCTTGCCACTGTCGTCGATCACCAGGGTCATGAATTCGTCCTGCGTCTTGCCGGATTCGTCGACGACAAACGTGGTGAAAAGCTGCGCGAGGAGATAGCGGCCATTGGGCGACCAGCGGAGGCTGTCCACGGTGTAAGAAAACGTGGCGTCAGACAGATCGAGTTCGGGATCGAGTTTGCCTTTTTCCCTGGCGACGGATTTTTTATCGCGATTGATGAAGACGGCGTATTTGTTGATGGAGAATTTTGCGCCTTCGAGGATACGACGGCGTTTGCCATTGGCGTCCTGAATCCAGATGTCGTCGTGTTGGAGATCGTACTTCTTGTTGTGAACGTTCCGGCGGACGCCGTAAGCGATACGGCCGTCGGGCGCGATGGAGAAGGAAGTGAGTTCTTCGTCGATGGATTGGGCGGGTTTGTCGAGTTGCTGGCCGGAAGAAGGGAAAAAAGGCAAAACAAACAAACCAACGCAGAGACACAGAGGACGCAGAAAAGCACGGAAGATGGACGGGGAAGCGATCATGGTTTTGGGTGCGGCGCGGTGTAGGCGTGGCAGCAGGGATCCTTTGTGGGAGTGTAGTCCATGACTTCGACGCGAGACAGGTCTGGGTCGTAGATGTCGAGCGAGTTTTTTCCGTCGCGGCCGACTTCGGGGCCGTCGAATTTTGTGGCGCCGTTGACGCGAAGATGCGAAGCGGCATTGTTGGCGCTTTTCACGCCGAGAGAAAAATGATTTTGCACGCCGCGTTCCTGTTTGTCGGCACGCGGAGAAATGTTCAGCATGAATTCGATCCACTCGTCGCCATCGGGAACCTGGATTTCATACCAATCGTCTTCCTCGGTGGCGGACTTTGCGCGCTCTTCCGGCGGAAAGAAGCCGTGCCAATAGAGTTTGAAGCCGAGAAGGCCCTGATAAAAAGCTGTTTCCTTCGCAAGATCTTTGACGATGAAACCGGCGTGAAGGATGCGTGCGCTGGCCTGGTGAGCAGCGGAGGTGAAAAAGCGCTCACCGGATTGTTGAACGAATGCGAGAGGATTGCCTTCGGGGTCTTTGAGAGTAAGGCGCGGTGTGCCGGTTTCGTCTTTAGTGATTGGGCCGGCTTCGACTTTGTGCGCGACGAGGTATTCGCGCATTTCGGCGAGATTCGGCGTGGAGAAAGCGATCTCGGCGAGAAGATTGTCGGGTGCGCCGCCGGCGATTTGCTGGAGTTCGACGCGTTGGCGGCCGTTGACGGCGTAACACGGATTGGTGACGCCGAGGCAGGTGGACGTGGCGGAATCGAAGCCGAGAATTTTGGAGTAGAAGGCGCGGGAGGCGTAGAGATCGGTGGAGTAAAAGCGGACGGAGGCGATGCCCGTGATTTTGGGGCGAGGAAGAATTTGCGCTTCGGCGTTAGAGGTTTCCCTAACGAAGAGGACACAGAGAATGCAGAGAAGAAATGCACGAAGGGCAGTCGTCATGGTTTGGGGTGAGGAGCGGTGAATTCGGAGCAGCAAGGTTTTTGCACGGCAGTGAACTCCATGAATTCGATGCGGGTTTCGTCTGGGTCGTAGAGATTGAGTTGCCATTTGCCGTCGCGGCCGATTTTGGGTTCCTCGGAGAGCGGCGCGCCATTCTTGCGGAGTTGTTCTTGCGCGGCGTGGATGTCGGCGACGCCGAGCGCGATGTGGTTCATAACGCCGAGGAAGTGTTTGTCCTTGCCGGTTGGGTCGTAGAGCATGAATTCGAGCCAGTCGGTGCCGTCGGGGACTTGGAGAGAGACCCAAGAGGTTTCGTCGTCTTTCATGCCGCCGTGCCAGTAGGGGCGGAAGCCGAGGATTTCTTTGTAGAAATGGCCTTCGGCGGAGCGATCTTGAACAATGAACCCAGCGTGAATCATACGCCTGCTAACTTGAGGGTCGTAACCTTGCACAGGTTCCACAAGCTTTGTCCGCTGCACAAATGTGATTCGATGTCCCTCCGGATCGGCAACGGAAACGGTTGAGAATCGGCTGTTTGATCGCTTTATCTTTTCCGGCTTTAGACCGGACGCAACAAGATACTGTCGCATTTTGCCTACATCGGCTGTGAGAAAACCGACCTCTTCAATGAAATTATTCAGAGTCTTGTCCTGCCCGGCGTTGATTTCAATTTCTTGCAGCCCATTGACATAAAAGCAAGCCGTCAGCGGCTCTCTACAGCCGCGATTCAGCCTGCTCAGTCCCAATCCTTTTTGGAAAAAATGCGCAGCCGCTTCAGGATCAGTTGTGTGAATTTCCACAAACGCAATACCGGTGATCGCGGGACGACGTTTTAGCCTCTCGGCATTGGTTGTGCTCGCGAATACAGCGCACAGAGCAAGAGCAAAGACTTTGTTCAAATCGCACCTCATGAGTTGGAAGCACCGCGGGATTTTAGCCTACGAATTTCGTCGAAGCGAGTGCGAAGGCGTTGTTCAAAGCCCTGGTCGGTGGGTTTGTACCAGGAGCGGCCGGCGAGGTTTTCGGGGAGGCAGGACATGTCGGTGACGTTTTCTTCGAAGTTGTGGGCGTATTTGTAGCCCGCGCCGTAACCGATATTTTTCATGAGATTGGTCGGTGCATTGCGGAGATGGAGCGGAACGGGATCGGCTTCGGTTTTTTGGACGTCTTTAAGGACGGCGCCGTAGGCGGTATACACGGCGTTGGATTTCGGCGCGAGGCTGAGATAAACGACGGCTTGTGCGAGCGCGAGATTTCCTTCCGGCGCGCCGAGAAAATCGAAGGCGTCTTTTGCGGCAAGCGTAACGCCGAGAGCGCCGGGTTCGGCGAGGCCGATGTCTTCACTGGCCATGCGGACCATGCGGCGTGCGAGGTAGAGCGGGTCTTCGCCGGATTCGAGCATGCGGGCGAGCCAGTAGAGCGCGGCGTCGGGATCGGAGTTGCGGACGGATTTGTGGAGCGCGGAGATGAGGTTGAAGTGCTCTTCGCCGGATTTGTCGTAGCGGAGGAGCTTGCGCTGAAGAACGTCTTCGAGAAGTTTTGAATCGACATTCTTGCCGCCAGACACGCCTGGTTTGGCGGAGCGTTCGCAAAGCTCGAGAGTGTTGTAGGCGGAACGGGCGTCACCGTTGGCGAACGACGCGATGCGGAAAAGAATTTCTTCATCGACACTAAGTTTTTCATTTCCAAGACCATGCTTTTTATCGCTGAGCGCACGCTGGAGAAGTTCGACGATTTGCGGTGTGGTGAGCGATTCGAGGATGTAAACCTTTGTGCGGGAGAGAAGCGGCGAGATGACTTCGAACGAAGGATTCTCCGTTGTCGCGCCGATGAAGGTGATGTGGCCGGCTTCGACGTAAGGGAGGAACGCATCCTGCTGGGATTTGTTGAAGCGGTGGACTTCGTCCACGAAGACGATGGTGCGGCGCGACGAATGGAATTTGCGCTCGGCGTCGGCCATGACTTCCTTTATTTCCTTGATGCCGGAGAGGACGGCGCTGAAGGAAATGAATTCGGATTTCGTCAGACGCGCGATGAGGCGCGCGAGCGTCGTCTTGCCGCAGCCGGGAGGGCCCCAGAAGAGCACGGAGCCGAGATTGTCGGATTCGATTTGAACGCGAAGAGGTTTTCCGGGGCCGAGGAGTTTTTCCTGGCCGATGAATTCGTCGAGGGTGCGCGGACGCATGCGTTCGGCGAGCGGCTGGTTGGCGGAAGGAGAATCGTCGGACGGAAGCGTGGGGAAAAGGGACATGGAATGTTTAGTGTAGGGCTAAACGGTCCGCTTCAGAAAGCGGACCCCTGCAACGGCGGTCCTTGCTGCAAGTGGCGGTACCGGGACTGTCCTTTCGCCCTGTTTTGTTTCAGCGGTCCTTCTTGCATCTTGTTTGGCCGGTTCGTCCAGGTACGATCCAACCTGCATGAGCCGAGAGTTGCTACTTAGACTGGGGGAGGCAGGGGAGCTAGATGGGTAGAGTGTTGCGCTGGCGGGCGGCTTCGTAGAAAAGGACTGCTGCTGCTGCTGCCGCGTTCAGGGATTCGATGCCGCCGGACATGGGGATGCGGATGCGGGCGTCGGCGCTGCGTTCGACTTCTTCGGGAAGGCCTGCGCCTTCGTTGCCGACAAGGAGCGCTACGGGTTCACACCAGTTTATTTCCCAGGGGGCAAGCGCGGGTTGGTCGGCAGAGTCGCGAAGGCTCGACGCCAGCGTGCGAATGTTCGAGGAGGCGAGCTGGGCGAGAAGGATTGGCAGAGCGGGGCCAGCGAGAATTGGCAAGCGTAACGCGGCACCAGCGGACGCGCGAAGCGCCTTGGGGGAAAACGGACTTGCGGTACCGCTTTGGCCGGAAGCGGACGTGACCGCGCCGGTGGCTCCGAACGCGGCAGCGGTGCGGAGAATGGTGCCCACGTTGCCGGGATCCTGGACTCCGGCGAGAACGACGAGCAGAGGAGCGGACGATTTCGCGGGCGCAAGAAGTTCGTCGAAGGAAACTTTGCGGGGCTCGACCAGCGCGGCGACGCCTTGGGGATGTTCGGTGTCGGCGATGCCTTCAAAGAGGCGGTCCGTCGTGTAGAGAATCGGGAAAGCGATTTCTTCGCGGCCAAGATAAGGCGCAAGGCGCGCGTGATGGCGGCGGCCCGATTCGGAAAAGAGCACAGCTTCGACACGGCAACCGGACGAGAGCGCCTCTTCGGCGAGGCGAACACCTTCGACGCCGACGGCGCCGGATTCGGTCGGCAAACCGCCGCGGAGCGCTACGCGAAATTCTTTGAGCCAGCGATTTTCGCGGCTGGAGATAACGGCGTTCGCCGTGCGTGCGGATTTGCCGGGGGCGGGCATGACGAGGAGGTTAGCAAATTTGCTAGCCACGAAGCGAGCCGCGGAGTTATTGCGCAGGGAAAGGGCGTGTGATAGCGTCCGCGCAGGATGCCACGGCGCGGGTCGAGTGGCCGGGGTTATGAGGGCCAGACACGGTGATTGCAGAGCTGCTTCGCATTAATCCAGAAAAACCGGAACAGGATTTGCTGCGGTATGCGGCGGACAAGCTGACGCGCGGATGCGTGGTGGCGATTCCGACAGACACGCTCTATGGACTGGCGGCGGATCCGTTTAATTTGTCGGCGGTCGATGAGATCTATCGCGTGAAGGGAAGGCCGGAGGCGCGGGCGTTGCCGATATTGGTGAATTCGGTGGACATGGCCTCGGTGATGGCGCTGGATGTGCCGCGGAATTTTCACCGGCTGGCGGAAACGTTTTGGCCGGGGCCGCTGACGATTGTGCTGGATGCGTCGCACCAAGTTCCGCTGAAGGTGACCGCGAATACGAAACGCGTGGCCTTGCGTTGGCCGAAAAATGAAGTGGTGACGCGACTGATTCGGGAATTTGGCGGGCCGCTTACCGGGACGAGCGCAAACCTCTCCGGGTATCCGTCGTGCTCGACGGCCGAAGAGGTCATGGAGCAACTTGGGAAGCGCGTGCCGCTCGTGATTGATACGGGAGACACGAAGGCGTCGCTGCCTTCGACGATTATTGAATTGCACGGACGCGAGTGGAAAATTGGCCGCGAAGGGGCAATTACGGAAGCGGAGATTGACGATGCGCTGGGGGGAGAAGGGGCGCTGACCTCCTAAGGAAGCCACAGAGTCACAGAGGGCACAGAGAAAAAAGACAACGCTGAAACCGAGCTAGCGCAGAGGAACGCGGAGACGAGCTAGCGCGGAGGGGTATAAGAGATTTTCCCGAGGATCGCGGGGCCGCGGGCGCCGGTGGCGGAGGGAATGTTGGAAGGGCGTTGATGAAAGGTTTCGTAGGCGAGGAGAGCGAAGGCGAGGGATTCTTTGGCGTCGGTGGGGATGCCGAATTCGGCGGACGGTAGAAGGGGAACAAAACTGTTTTCTGGTATAGGCAGCGATAATTGCGGCGAACTAGCACCGGACGGGTTTCCTTCGTACCCCCACATGGTGAGGGCCTTTGGAAGTTTGATGGAATAGTAGTCACGCGGATTTACTCCGAACTGCGCCAACATCGCCAGTGTGGCCATAATCAGCGGGTTTTGCGCACCCCCGCCCGAGATAATGATCTCGTCAATTTTGTGCTTCGGGAAAACGAAACGGTGAAGCGCGTCGAACACGGCCGCAGCGGCGAATTCTGTTGCGGCGCGGATGAGATCGTTTGGTTTTGCGTCGTACTGGCGGCCAAGGGCCAGCAGTTTCTTGACGTACGAAGCGCCGTAATATTCTCTACCAGTGGACTTGGGCGGTTTTAGTTTCAAGTACGGGTCGCGTAACAGGCGGTTGATCAGCGGTCGGATGACACGTCCGGTTTTCGCGAGGGCGGCACCGTCGTCGAAGCGCTTACGGCCGTGTGTGAAATGCTGGACCAGGGCGTCAATGATCATGTTGCCGGGGCCGGTATCGAAGGCGAACACCCGTGAGGGCTTTGCGTTCGCGGGGATGACGGTGATGTTGGCGATGCCACCGATGTTAAGGGAGACGCGGCCGAGTTTTGGATGACGGTAGAGCGCGTAGTCGGCGAAGGGGACGAGAGGCGCGCCGTTGCCGCCGAGAGCCATGTCGCCCGGACGGAAATCGGAGACGGTGGTGATGCCGGTGCGTGCGGCGATGATGGCGCCCTCGCCAATTTGGAGCGTGGAAGAGGTTGGCTTACCGAGAAATGAGACCGGAGTTCCTTGATGAAAAATTGTTTGGCCGTGATTGCCGATCAAATCTATTTTGCGGGGAGAGACGCGGAACTTTTTGCAGGCGGCGAGAGCGGCGTCGGCGTAGATGTGGCCGAGGCGGAAGTGGAGCTGGCTGAGCTCGCCGGAGGTGATGGGAGTTTGTTCAGCGACGCAAAGGATTTCTTTGCGGACGGCGGCGGGGAAGGCGACGGCCGCGTGATTGAGGAGTTTGATTTGAAGGTTGGGTGGTGCGCCCGAGATACGGACGAGAGAGATGTCGATGCCGTCAACCGAGGTGCCGGACATCATGCCGAGGACGAGCTTGGGTTTTGTGGCCATGAATTGGGCGCATGAAATTCTTACCACAGGGCGCACAACTAACACAGGGGAGAGATGGCGCTGTGTACCACAGAAGGAATCATGAGATTTGCTTTTTTAGGTCAGCAAGAAGATTGAGGGCGTCGAGAGGCTTTAAATCGTCCAAGTTGGCGGTACGGAGGCGTTCGAGGACGGCGCGGTCGAGTGGCGTAAAGAGGACTTCTTGGTTGCCAGTGCCGTTTGGTTGGCCTGAAGCGCCGGGGGAGAGGGTTTCGCTCAGCTGGTGCTCCGATTGTTCGTGTTTTTTTAGGACTTCGCGGGCGCGTTCTACGACTGAACGCGGCAGGCCAGCCAGACGGGCGACTTCGATGCCGTAGCTTTTGTCGGCGGAGCCTGGTTCAACGCGGCGGAGGAAAATAATTTCGTTCGGCGTTTCTTTGACGCTGACGTGGACGTTTTTTACGGCGGGGAGAAGATCGGCGAGTTCGGTGAGTTCGTGATAGTGCGTGGCAAAGAGGGTGCGGGCGCGGGTGTGTTTTTGTAGATGCTCGACGACGGCCCAGGCGATGCTAAGGCCGTCGAAGGTGGCGGTGCCGCGGCCGACTTCGTCGAGGAGAACGAGGCTGGCAGGCGTGGCGTGGTTAAGGATGCTGGCGACTTCTGACATTTCGACGAGAAACGTGGAACGGCCGCGGGCGAGATTGTCGCTGGCGCCGATGCGCGTGAAGATGCGGTCGGTGATGGGAAGTTTTGCCTGACGCGCGGGAACGAACGAACCCATTTGCGCGAGAAGTACGATGAGTGCGGCCTGGCGCAGATAAGTGGACTTTCCGCCCATGTTCGGACCGGTGATTAGCAAGAGCTGCTGGCGGCCGGGTTCGAGGCAGAGATCGTTAGGAACGAAGCGCTCGCCTTTTTGGCGGAGAAGTTCTTCGATAACCGGATGCCGCCCCCCGACAATTAAAAGTTCCCCGGTGGAGTTGAATTCAGGGCGCGTGTAGCCGCGTTCGCCGGCGAGTTTAGAAAGAGACGTGAGGACGTCGAGTTGCGCGATGGCGGCGGCGGTTTTGCGAAGGCGCGTGGCTTGCGAGGCTATGCTGGAGCGGAGGTCGATGAAAAGCTGGCGTTCGATTTCGGAGATGCGCTCGTCGGCGGCGAGGATTTTTCGTTCGTATTCCTTCAGTTCCGGCGAAGTGAAACGTTCGGCGTTGACAAGGGTTTGTTTGCGTTCGTAGTCGGCGGGAGCGAGATGGAGATTGGGCTTCGAAATCTCCATGTAATAGCCGAAGACGGAGTTGAAACGGATCTTGAGCGAATTGATGCCGGTGCGTTTGCGCTCCCGCTCTTCCATTGCGGCGATGATTTGCTTGGAATGCTGGCTGAGATTGCGAAGTTCGTCCAGGTCGGCGTGGAAGCCCGCGCGAATCATCCCAGGGTCGGTTGCGAGAGCGGGCGGCTCATCCGAGAGAGAGCGTTCGAGACGATCGCGGACGTCGGCAAGTTCATCGATTTCATTGAAGAGAAAACGGAGGAGCGCGCTGCCGCCAGTCGGAGGCGGAGTTAGAAAATTGCGGAGAACGGGAAGCTGTGCGAGGGATTTGCGGAGCGCGAGGAGTTCACGCGGGCCCGCAAGCCCGAGGGTAATGCGGCTGGTGAGACGTTCGAGGTCTTGAATGCCTTTGAGTTCTTTGCGAATTTCGCCGCGAACGACGGTTTGCTGGACGAGTTGCGACACGGCGTCGAGGCGAGCGTCGATGGCTTCAGAATCGATGAGCGGGCGCAGAAGCCAGTTGCGTAAAAGACGCGCGCCCATGCCGGTGACGGTGACGTCGAAAGTGGCGATGACGGTGGCGGCGTTCTTGCCGGATTCCTCGGAAAAGATCGGCGCGATGAGTTCGAGATTGCGTACGGAGACGGGATCGAGAATGAGCGCGTCGTGCTGCTCGTAGTAGCGGACGCGATCAAGATGGCCGAGTGCAGCTTGCGCAGTGGCGTCCGTGGTTTTTGCGGCGTTGTCGCGGAGATAGTGAATGATGGCGCCAGAGGCACAGAGTGCTTGCCAATGATCGTCGAGGCCGAAGCCGGTGAGCTCGGCGACGCCGAATTGTTCGCGGAGGATGCGCGCGGCGTAGTCGCGCTGAAAGGCCCAGTCTTCGACGCGGCTTTCGACGCCGCCGGTGCCGTCGAGGAGGGAAGTTTTGGAGGTTTCAAAGAGCTGCTGTGGCCGAGGCAGAAGAGTTTCGCGCGGATGGAGGAGCTGGAGTTCTTCGCGGAGAGCTTCTTCGGCGCGGGGGCCGCGAAATTCCGTGGCTTGAAATTCTCCGGTGGAGAGATCGACGAAAGCGAGGCCGATGACGGATGCAGCGATGTCTTGGGAGACTGCAGCCAGGAAATTGTTTTCGCGGGCGTCGAGAACGGCGACATCGGTGGCCGTTCCGGGTGTGATGACGCGGACGACTTCGCGGCGAACGAGTTTTTTGCCGGGACCGGGCGCTTCCATCTGGTCGCAGATGGCGATTTTGAAACCGTTGCGGATGAGGCGCGCGATGTAACCGTCGGCGGCGTGATAGGGAACGCCGCACATGGGAATCGGCTGACCTTTTTCGCGATTGCGCGAGGTGAGCGTGATTTGTAGTTCGCGCGCGGCAAGAATAGCGTCTTCGTAAAAAAGTTCGTAGAAATCGCCGAGGCGGAAAAGCAGCAGCGCGTGCGGGTAGCGCGATTTGATCGCGTGGTATTGCTGCATGAGGGGTGTCGTCGGGTCGCTCATCGCGGAGTGAGACAGCTATTATTCGCGTATTCCCAGTTGCGTCAACAGGAACGCGTAGTCGAGAGCGATTTCGCGCAGATAGTCGTAACGGCCGGAGGCGCCGCCGTGGCCTGCGCCCATGTTGATTTTGAACAGGAGAGGATTGTTGTCGCGTTTCAAGGTGCGGAGTTTGGCGACGTATTTGGCGGGTTCCCAGTACATAACCTGGCTGTCGTTGAGGCCGGTCTTGACGAGGAGCGCGGGATAGTTCGCGGCGGCGAGATTCGTGCAGGGGCAATAAGACTTCATATAGAAGTAGTCTCCGGCGATTTGCGGATTGCCCCATTCTTCGTATTCGCCAACGGTGAGCGGGAGCGAAGCGTCGAGCATGGTGTTTAACACGTCGACGAACGGCACGTGGCTGATGACGATGCGGAACAGATCTGCGCGCATGTTGGTGACGGCGCCCATGAGAAGGCCGCCGGCGCTGCCGCCCTCGATGACGAGTTTCGATTTCGACGTGAATTTTTGTGCAATGAGGAATTCCGCGGAGGAAATGAAATCGGTGAAGGTGCTGAGTTTATTGCGCATGCGGCCAGCGTCATGCCAGGGTTTGCCGAGTTCACCGCCGCCGCGAATGTGAGCGATGGCAAAGATGACGCCGCGATCAAGGAGGCTCAGGCGATTCGAACGGAAACCGACGGGCATGGAGATTCCGTAGCTGCCGTAGCCGTAGAGAAGAAGAGGGGAGGAACCATCGAGCCGAGTGGCGCGACGCGAGACGAGCGAGATGGGGATTTTTGTGCCGTCGGCTGCCATGGCGTGAAGGCGCTGGCTGACGTAGAGAGAAGGATCGTAGCCGCCGAGGACGGGTTGTTGCTTTCTTAGGATGGATTCGCGTGTGGCAACGTTGTAGTCGAAGACGGAGCGCGGGGTGATGAAGGACTCGTATTCGTAGCGAAGGTGGGACTGGTCGAATTCGGGGTTCGCGCCGAGAGAGGCGTTGTAAGTCGGCTCGGAAAATTCGATGCGATGCGAAGAGTCGAGAAAAGACGAAGCTTGAAGATCGAGCGGCGCGATACGGAGATAGGGGAGGCCACCTTCGCGTTCGTACAAGGCGAGGTGGGTGCGGAAAGCGGCGACGGCCGAGAGCATGACGTCAGGGCGATTGGGAATGAGTTCGCGCCAGTTGTTGCGTTGTGGATCGGCGACAGGTGTAGCGACGAGGCGAAAGGTGCGGCCGAGAGAGTTGGTACGTACGAGAAAAGTGTCACCAAGGCCTGAGAAGTTCGGGTGATGGTCGAGATAGTATTCGTGATTGTCTTCGCGTGAAGCGATCAGTTTGAATTCACCGAGAGGGTCGTTAACGCGGAGGTAGCGGATTTCGCTGGTGGTGTGGCTGTTGGTCACCAGGAAAAGATAGGCACCGCTGCGAGAGCGCTCGATGTCGATGCGGAAGCGTTCATCGGTTTCTTCAACGAGGAGCGCGTCGGGCTCGGTGGAACCGAGGATGTGGCGATACAGGCGGTAAGAGCGCTTGGAGACTTCGTCTTCGATCGTGTAGAAGAGCGTCTTGTTGTCAGGGGCCCAAGCGGCGCTGGTGACGCGCTCGGCCTTGAAGAGGAACAGCGAATTGGTGGCGAGATTTTTGATTTCGAGAGTGAATTGGCGGAAACCGGTGACATCGGTGGAATAGGCGAGCAGTTGGTTGTCGTCGCTGACGGCGAAGACGTCGAGGCCGAGGAAGGAATGGCCTTCGGCGAGGGTGTTCAGGTCTAGGAGCAGTTCGTCGGGGGAATTTTCGGCGTCGCGGCGGCGGAGGTGGATGGGATACTGTTTGCCTTCCTCGGTGCGCGTGAAATATTGGAAGCCGCGAAGCTTGTAAGGGACGCTGAGGTCCGTTTGCTGAATGCGGGAGAGCATTTCCTGGTAGAGCTTTTCCTGGAAGGGTTCGGTGGGCTTGAGGATGGCGTCGGTGTAGGCATTTTCGGCGTTGAGATAGGCTAGGACTTCGGGATTCTCTTTTTCGCGGAGCCACGCGTAATGGTCGACGCGGCGGTCGCCGTGTAGCACGGTTTCGACCGGGATTTGTCTGGCGACGGGCGCGGAGACAGATTGCGCTTCGGCCGGAGCCGAAATGGAGTCGTTATTCATCGATCTCTAGGGGGCGCGCCTGGCATAAAGAGGTCGCAAAAAGGGGCAGCGCGCACTGTAGTTATACTAACGAAGATTTGAAGGGGAGCCAAACCGGCGCCGAATGGGAAACGAACGAGAGATTAAGTTGAGAGTGGCGGATGGGAAAGCGCTGAAAAAGGCGTTAGGGCGACTTCGTGCGAAGTCGGTTGGCACGGGAAGCGGACGCGTGCATGAGTGGAATGTAATTTTTGATACCCCGCAGGGCGGACTGGCAAAGCATGGGCAGCTTTTGCGGATTCGAACCGAGACGCCGGAAGAAAAACTGAAAAAGGGAGCGGCGACGAGAATCGTGCTCACGTTTAAGAAGCCGGCGGTGGGGGCGGAAAGGGACGGCCGTGGACACAAAGTGAGAGAGGAGGTTGAAACGGAGGTAAAGGACGCGGCGGCGCTAAAGAGGATTTTTGAAGGATTGGGGATGAGCGGGTGGTTTTCCTACGAAAAATTCAGGACGACGATGAAGCTCCCGGGCGCGGCGAAATGGGCGAAGGATTTGGTAATTGAGCTGGATGAGACACCGGTCGGAACGTTCCTTGAATTGGAAGGACCGGCGGAGGCCATTGATCGGGCGGCGCAAGAACTCGGATATTCAAAACAGGATTATGTGACGAAAAGCTATTTGGCGCTCTATTGGGAGGAATGCCGGAAGCGGGGAGAAGCGCCGAAGAATATGGTCTTCGGCAAATCGAAGTAGAAGTTTTGCGAATTCAGGATTTTTTTCGTCAAAAAATGCATTCTTTTATTGACTTAAAGTCTTTATCGGCTTATCAATACGGACGGAGTGCTTTCCCGGCGATGAAGCTTGCCCCAGAAAACGAACCTAGCCCCGCGAGTTTGAATTTCGAACGGACGGCGGGGAGCGGAATTTCAGGCGCAGTGGCAGAAAGAGATTTCAGAGCGCGACCCGGGCGCAGCGACAAGGGCGGGGGAGGGCGCGTTCAAGGCTGACGGTAAGTCTATTTTTATCAAGCTCTTGCCCGCGGCCGAGGAGTTCCGGCACGCGGGTTTTTTGTTTTTGCGGTGCGGCAGGAGAGGTGAGCGAATGTTGACGGCGACGGAATTGATGGGCGCGAAGACGTATGACGCGCAGGGAAATTATGTAGGCAAAGTGAGGGAATTTTTTGTGGAGCCGGCGGAGCAGCCGAATCGCGTGGCGCATTTTTTGCTGGCGCGCGGAAGTTTTCAACCGCTGGTGGCACGGCATGATCAAGTGGCGGCGATTGAAGCAGGGAAACTTGAATTGAACGTGCCGGAACGCGCGCTGGATGCGTATCAACCGAATGAGGGTTGGCTGGCGGTGACGAAGGATTTGCTGGACCAGCAGATTATTGATACGAGCGGGCGCAAGGTGGTCCGCGTGAATGATTTGGATTTGGCGGAGCAGCGGACGAACGGAAACGTGGAATTGCGGATAACGCAGGTGGACGTTGGCTTGCCAGGAGCGGTGAGGCGGCTCTTGCAGGGAATTGCGCCACAGAGAATGATTCGCGGGCTGCAGAGCCGGCTGCCGGCACGGACGATTCGGTGGGAGTTTGTGAATCTGGTGGAACCCGATCCGCTGCGGCGGCTGAAGTTGCGGATTACGCACGAGAAGTTAGAAGACCTGCATCCGGCGGACCTGGCGGACATTATTGAGGATTTGTCGCCGGCGGAACGGCAGGGAATCATTTCGTCGCTCGATGAGGAGACCGCCGCGGCGGTTCTGGCGGAGTTGGATGCGCGGTTGACGACGCAGATCGTGGAAAAGCTGGACCCGGAAAAGGCCGCGGATATCTTGGAAGAGATGGCTCCGGATGCCGCGGCGGACGTTTTGGGTGAACTTTCGAGGGAGACGTCAGAAGAGTTGCTCGACGAAATGCCAGGGCAGGAAGCGAATGAAGTGCGCGAGCTGCTGGAGTTTGATCCAGCGACGGCAGGCGGCATGATGAACACGGATTTTGTGTTCGTGGGCGATAAGTCAACGCGAGACGAAGTGCTGGAGTGGATGAAAGAGCAGGATTTGAATCTGGATCAGCTCGATACGATTGTGTTGCTGGATGGGGGAGCGCAATTTTCGGGATCGGTGCCGGTGGCAAGGTTGCTTTTGGCCGGATCGGATCAGGGGCTGAACGAATTGAAGATGGAGCCGCTGCTGAGCGTGCAACCGAATGCGGACGAAAAAGATGTGTTCGAACTGTTCGACAAATACAATCTACGAATGCTGACGGTGGTGGATGAGGACGGCAGACCGCTGGGCGTGATTACTGTGGATGACGTGGTCTCGAAACTTTTGAAATAGAGGAACCGCGAACGATGTGGAGCCGGGAAGGTCTGGAGGCGATGGGCGAACGCTGGACGGAACGCGTCCAGAGCGTGCGCGATGCCATTCGTCCGTTCCGGCGAAGGATCGTGCTGTTTTTGGCGGTGGTGGGGCCCGGACTGATCGTTTCGAACGTGGACAACGACGCAGGTGGAATTTATACGTACGCGCAAGCGGGAGCGAGGTACGGAAACGCGGTGTTGTGGTCGCTGATTCCGATGACGATTGCGCTCTATGTATCGCTGGAAATGTGTTCGCGGATGGGCGCATTCACGGGTAAAGGGCTTTCGGATCTGGTGCGCGAAGAATTTGGTTTTCGTGTGACATTTTTCCTGATGGCCGCGGTGGTTGTCGTGAATCTCGGCAACGTGATGGCGGAATTTACCGGCGTGTTTTGGGCTTCTGAGGCGATGGGGGTGAGCCGGTTCGTATCGGTGCCAATCGCGGCGATTCTGGTGTGGGTGCTGGTGGTGCAAGGAACGGCGAAGGTAGTGGAGAGAGTTTTTCTAGCGATCTGCGTGGTGTATTTCGCGTACGTGATCTCGGCGTTTTTGGCGAAGCCGGATTGGCTGGTTTCGCTGTTCCATTTGCTGCCGCCACAGTTGACGCAGTATGTGCCGACGGTGAAACCGTATTTGGAAGTGCCGAAATTTGATGCGGGATACGCGGTGATTCTGGCAGGACTTGTGGGAACGACCATCGCGCCATGGCAACATTTCTTTTTGCAGGCGGCTGTGGTGGAAAAGCGCGTTGGGCCGCGACAATATCCGGCGACTCGCAACGACGTACTGGTCGGCAGCATCAGTTGCATGGTGATTGTGTTTTTTATCATCGTCTGCACGGCGGCAACGCTGCATGTGAAGGGAATTCTGGACGTACCTGACGCCGGTACAGCGGCGATCGCGCTGCGGCCGCTCGCGGGTAAGTGGGCCAGCCTGTTGTTTGCGGTCGGGTTGTTGAATGCTTCGCTCTTTGCGGCATCGATTTTGCCGCTCTCGACTTCCTACGTGGTTTGCGAAGCGCTCGGATTCGAGTCGGGCATTGACCGGAAATTCGGAGAGGCGAAAATTTTTTACGCACTCTACACGGCCCTGATTTTTGTAGGCGCGTTTCTGGTGCTGGCATTGGGAAAATATGCAAAAGTAATTCTGTTGTGGTCGCAAGTGTTGAACGGATTTCTGCTGCCGGCGGTGCTGATCTTCGTGCTGATTTTGGTGAACCGGAAGGATTTGATGGGCGATAAAGTGAATTCGCGGGGATTCAATTGGGTCGCGTGGATCTCGACGATTGCGATGATCGGTCTAACGCTGGTCGTGGCGTATACGTCTATCCACGATTTGTTTGTGCATCCCGCCAGCTAGTCCGCACTCCGATGCTGCGATGACTGAAACGAAACCTCCGCCGGAACTCGTTGCGAGGGCGTATACGGGCGTGTACACTTTATGGCGTAAAGGATAAGGACGAAATTTCGTGGCGCAGCACACTCCATCACCCAAAACCCTCCATGTTGCGGCTTCGCATCCGCTCGGAGCGGTCACGGCGGAGGAAGCATACATCCTGGAAAAGCTGGATTTGAGCCAATTGCCGCGGCACGTCGCGGTGATTATGGACGGCAACGGCCGCTGGGCGCAGCGGCGGCATTTGCCCCGGATCGCAGGGCACAAGGCGGGTACAGAGACGGCGCGGACGACGATTGAAACCTGCGCGCGCTTGAAGGTCGAAGCGCTGACGCTTTATGCATTCTCGGTGGAAAACTGGCGTCGGCCGAAGGCGGAAACAGATTTCCTGATGCAGCTGTTGCAGGAATATCTGCGGCAGGAGATGCCCCTGATTCAGAAGAACAATATCCGAATGAGATTTCTGGGGCGTGCGGACGATTTGCCGGAGGGCGTGCGGCGCGATACGCGGGAAGCGGAAGCGGAAACTGCGAACAATACCGGGACCGTGTTGTGCGTTGCTCTGAACTATGGCGGACGGGCCGAGATCGTGGATGCGGTGAACCGGATTCTGGAAGAAAAGAAGGTCTCCCGTGAGGCGAACGTCACGGAAGAAGAATTCGCGGAAAAGATGTACACGGCGGGATTACCCGATCCGGATTTGCTGATCCGTACGAGTGGCGAGATGCGCGTGAGCAACTTTCTGCTTTGGCAGATTGCGTATGCGGAAATTTATGTGACCGAGACGCTGTGGCCGGATTTCAATCGGGCGCGGTTGCTTGAAGCGTTTGTGGATTATCAGAAACGCGAACGGCGGTATGGCGGAATTGGAGAGGGGAACGTCGGGAATCCGGTACGCGCGGCGGGGGAATGACGATCCACTTCCGGAATAGGAAAGTTTGCGAGCGTTCGGTTTAGAATGGCCTGCCTTACAGAATAAGACTTCAAGTACATTTGTTGATTGCTGACACAAGGCACGACATTCCGGTTGCTGCCTGGAATTTTCGATTGTGCCCCGACTGGCGCTGTACGCGCAGGCTGCGAGGACGGAAACAAGAATGACCTGGAAACGGATTGCGACGGCGGTGGTATTGATACCGGGCGTCGTTGCTTTGATTTTGAAAGGTTCGACGGCAGTGGTCGCTGTATCGCTGGCGCTCGTGATTTTGCTGGCCCTCTTTGAATTTTTCGCGCTGGGCGACGCGATAGGGCTCCGTGCATATAAATTTTGGACGGCGACGTGTGCTTTGGGGATCGTGTACATGCAATGGCTGCAGGTGGTGTTGCGGCAACGAGAGCCGGGCGAAGCGGTTTTGTATTCGGGTCCGATTCAGTTTGTCTTTTTGTCCGGCTTGCGGGTTGAGGACATTTTCTTTTTCTTTTTGATTGGCGTGACGGTGATTACGCTGGCGACGAAGCGGCCGCTGGTCGAAGGGCTGCCGGCAGCGGGAATCAGTTCGAGTGCGTTGTTGTTTGTGGCGTTGCCGTTGAGCTACGCCGTGCGATTGCATGGCGCGGGACCTTTGGGACCATGGATACTGCTTTTTGCGTTGGTGATCACGTGGGTTGGAGATACGGCGGCATACTTCGTGGGACGCGCCATCGGCAAGCGACCCTTTGCGCCACATCTGAGTCCGAAGAAAACCTGGGAGGGCGCGATTGCCAGTATGGCGGCGGCACTGCTGGTTGGGTGGCTTCTTTCGACTCGCATTAACGTTCCTGCGCCGGTCGTACTTGGGCTCGCAGCAGTCGGAAACCTGGCTGGACAGGTTGGCGATTTACTGGAATCAGCGTTCAAGCGGAGCGCCGGCGTGAAGGATTCCGGAACGATTTTGCCGGGGCACGGCGGAATGCTCGACCGGATTGACGCGCTGATTTTGACGATTCCCGTTGTCTGGTATTATTGGATTTGGTTTTGCTCACCGCGGATGTAGATCCCAGGCGTCTCCAGAACGCACAAAAAGGAAACAGGGCTTCGTGAAACAACTCGCGATATTGGGTTCGACCGGCTCGATTGGTCGTCAATGCCTTTCGGTCGTCGAGGCGCTGCCGGAAAGATTTGGAGTAGTTGCGCTCGCGGCCGGCGGCAACCTGGATGAACTGGTGGGCCAGATCGGACGGCACAGGCCGGAAGTTGTTTCAGTTGGCGATGCGCAAAAGGCGGATGAGCTTGCGGTACGGCTCTCTGAAAAGGGAACTGCGTTACCCGCAATTCATCATGGGCGAGAGGGGATGCTTGCGGTTGGAACGCATCCAGCGGCGGAGATCGTCGTGTCCGCGGCGGTGGGAGTAGTTGGGCTGGAAGCGACGTATGAAGCGGTGAAGCTGGGCCGGACGGTTGCGCTGTCGAATAAAGAAGTACTGGTGGCGGCGGGCGAGTTGGTGATGGCCGCGGCGTTGAAGGCAGGAAAAGAGCTGCTGCCGGTCGATAGCGAACACAACGCGGTGCACCAGTGTCTGCGCGCTGGCGATCACAAAGAAGTGACGCGGATAGTGCTGACGGCTTCGGGCGGGCCGTTTCGAAAGACGCCGCTGAAGGACCTCGAGAAAGTTTCGGTCGAGCAAGCGCTGGCGCATCCCAATTGGAAGATGGGCAGCCGAATCACGATTGATTCGGCGACGATGATGAACAAGGGATTCGAAGTGATTGAAGCGCGGTGGCTCTTTGGCATGCGGCCAGACCAGATTGATGTGGTAATCCATCCGCAATCGACAATTCATTCGATGGTGGAGTATGTCGACGGTTCGATTCTCGCGCAACTAGGCCCCACGGACATGCGCATGCCAATTCAATATGCGCTAACCTATCCAGAGCGCGTCGCCTCGAACCAGGTGGCCTTGGACTGGTCGAAATTAAAGAGGTTGGATTTCGAAAAGGCGTCGACGAGGCGCTATCCCTGCCTAAAGCTGGCGCGCGAAGCGATGAAAAGGGGTGGAGCTTTGCCGTGCGCTTTGAATGCGGCGGATGAAGTGGCGGTGGCGGCGTTTTTGGAGCGGAAGCTGCCGTTTTTGGGGATTCCAGAGGTAGTGGAGAGGGTGCTCGGGCGGATGCCGAGGTTGAAGCTGCAAAAGATGGAAGATGTGCTTTCGGCGGACGCCGAAGCGCGTCGAATAGCGAAGGAAGAGGTCGCGGCGTTGACAGGAATCGCGAAGGCCGCGTCGTAAGAAAGAAAGACGGAGCAAGAGTTCGATGAATATGATGCTTGGAATTGTGTTGGTGCTGGGCGTGATGATTTTGGTCCACGAGTGGGGCCATTTCATCGTGGCGCGGCTGTTTGGCGTGCGCGTGGATGTGTTTTCGATTGGATTTGGGCCACGGCTGTTTGGCTGGAAGCGCGGCGCGACAGATTACCGGATTAGCGCGCTGCCGCTCGGCGGATATGTGCGGATGGCGGGACAGGATTTGATGGAGATTGATTCGGGCGAAAAAGGTCCGACGGGCGCGCCGGACGAGGTGATGAGCAAGAAGCGCTGGCAGCGCGCGCTGATTTCGTTTGCGGGGCCGGCGGTCAATCTGGTGATGCCGATTTTGCTGCTGGGCGGGTTTTACGCGATCAAGGGCGATCCCTATCAATCGTTCTTTTCCAAGCCGATTGTGTTGTCGGAGTTGCCTCAAAGCGGGCCGCTTGCCAAAGCTGGAGTCGTAGACGGCGATCAAGTCGTCGCGATAAACGGAATGCGGACTCCGGACTGGAAGTCGGCGGAAAAGCCGTTGAGCGAAGTTGGATCGGGTCAAAATTTTACGGTGACTGTACAGAATAGCGGGGGATTAAAGAAGGACGTTGTCGTTAACAGTTCGGAGTTGAAGGCGGGAAGCCAATTGCTTGGATACCCGCCTGAGCCTGCGATCGTGGGACAAGTAACGAATGGCATGCCCGCGAAGCGCGCCGGATTGCAAAAAGGAGACTTGATAGTGGCGGTCAACGGAGCCGCAGTTCATAACTGGCGGCATTGCGTGGACCTCATCAGAAAATCGAGCGGCGACAGCTTAAGGATGGACGTGCAGCGGGCCGGAAAGCCAGTCACTTTGGAGATTCACCCCGTACGGGACAAGGACGAAGATGGCCAAATGGTCGCCAAAATTGGGGTTGGCCCGGAAGGCGCGTGGTCGTTCAAACCAACAACGGTGGGCGGGGCGTTTCGGATTGCCACTCGAGAAACGATAGACCTGACGGAAAACTTGCTCGGTGTTCTGGGAAAACTGCTCACTGGAAAATTATCCGTAAAGCAGCTTCAGGGATTCGTTGGAATCGCGGTTCGCGCAGGGGAAGCCGTGCAAAGCGGGCCAGTGGACACAATTCAGCTCATGGCGGTGATCAGCTTGAATCTGGGCGTGTTGAATCTGCTGCCGATTCCGATTCTGGATGGCGGGCACATTTTGTTGCTTTCGATTGAAGGTGTCCGGCGGCGTGATTTGAGCCTGGCGTTCAAGGAACGGTTTATCCAAGTGGGATTCGTGTTCCTTTTGCTGCTGTTTGCGTTCGTTATGTACAATGACGTTCGGCACCTCCTGCCGACGCATACGTAAAGTGCGGCGGCGCGGATAGGCGCCGAAAAGTAGATTTGGGGACCGACATGGCAGGAAGCCCTGCGCACCGAGCTTCAACGACAGAGCGGATTAATTCAGCGGAGACGATCGGTCCGCTGGTGAAGGCGCTTGCGGAAAAACGAATCCGGTTGACGCGGCAGCGGCGCGTGATTTTGAGCGTGATGGATTCGGCCGAACAGCACCTGGACGTGGATCAAATTCTGGAACGCGCGCAGAAGATCGATTCCGACGTCCACCTGGTGACGGTGTACCGCACGATTGAACTCCTGAAAAAACATGGGCTGATCGATGAGCTGGATCTGCTGCATCTGCGCGGCGACCGGCATTACTACGAGACGCACGGGCCGCGGGACCATATTCATGTGGCGTGTTTGAAGTGCGGCAAAGTGCGCGAGTTCGAGAGCCAGTTGTATGAACAGTTGAAGTCTCAAATTGAGCGGGACTTCAAGATGAAGGTGACGGTTTCGCGGACGGAAGTGGGCGGATATTGCGCGGATTGTTTGGGGAAGGGATTGGCGTGAAGCCGCGCTTTGCGGGACGCCGACCTAGGAACGAATTGCCAGTCGCGTGGAACGGTACCTTCTCAAGCGGGCAAAGAATCGGTTAGTGGCTTCGATGTCGTGCGCGATCTGCGCTTTCAATTCCGCAACGTTTGCAAACTTTTTCTCTTCGCGGATGCGTTTCCAAAAACGGACCTCAATGCGTTTTGTTTCGAACGCTTCCGGTGCGTCGAGCAGGTGCGTTTCGACGCTGACGGAAGTGCCGTTGAACGTGGGACGCACGCCGATATTGGTGACGGAGCGGCGGCTTTTCGATTCACCGTCGAGGAGGGTTCGCGTGATGTAAACGCCCGCGGCCGGAAGAAGTTCCTGTTCGGGTTGCAGGTTGAGGGTCGGAACGGTGAAGCGATGGCCGACGCCTTCTCCGGAAACGACCTGGCCAGTGAGGACGAATGGCCTTTTGAGCAGACGGCCCGCGCGGCTGACATCGCCTTCAGAGATTTCGCGCCGGAGCACCGTGCTGCTGACGATTTCGCCGCGGTAAATAACCGGCGGAACCACAATCACTTCGAAACCAAAGCGCTCACCCAACTTCTTGAGCGACTCTGCGTCACCGGCTTGCTTGTGGCCGAAGCGGAAGTTTTCCCCGACGAGCAGGGCGCGAACCCGCAGCTTGTCGACCAGGATTTGCTGAACAAATTCTTCGGGAGAAAGGCGGGAAAGGTCGAGAGTAAAGGCCTGGACGACGGCCGATTCAAGGCCAACCGCGCGAAACCATGCCGTGCGCTGGTCGCTCGTTGAGAGACGCTTCGGCGCGGAATCGGGCCGGAGAATTTTCAGCGGTGCGGGCTCGAACGTAAGCGCGGTGGCGACGTCGCCTGAGAGCGCAGCTCGGCGCGCAACATCGTGCAAGATTTCCTGATGGCCGAGATGGATGCCGTCGAAGTTGCCGATGGCAAGAACACTGCCGCGCTTGAGCGGGGTGTAGTAGGTGTGCCATGCCGCGGGGGAAGAGAAGACTCGGATCGGCACGGCGCGCAAAGATGTTTTTGCCGGCGGATTTGTGGCAGCGTCTGCGACTTCTACTTCGAGTTCGAGGCCGTCGTAACCGAGTTGGACGTGCGGATAGCCGAGCAAGCGGAGCCGCTCGTTGGTTTCGCCGTGCGGCAGTTCGTGGGCAATGTGAGTGAACCAGGCGCGACGTGGCTTGAGGCGGTCGATCAGTCTGAGTGCTTGGTCGACCGTTTGGTGCATGGGATGCGGCGTGTCGCGGAGCGCGTCGAGTATGAGTTCGTCGAGGCCTTCAAGCATTTCCATGGAGGATTCCGGGACAGCGCTGAAATCTGTCAGATACGCGGCATTGCCGAAGCGGAAGCCGAGAACGTTCAGATCACCGTGAATTAGGGGAATTGGCGTGATGGTTGTGCCGAGAAGTTCGATCGGACCGCTGACGTGATTGATTTCAACGAGTGGAACTGTGCTGACTTTCGGCTTGCCGTCAAAGACATAAGAAAACGCGGCGCGCAGGACGTCAAAAGTTTCCGCGTTCGCGAAAATCGGCAGCGCGGTTTTCTGGCGCATGTTGAAGGGGCGAATGTCGTCGAAGCCGAAAATGTGGTCGGCATGGGCGTGCGTGAAAAGGACGGCATCAAGGCGCGGGAGGCCGACGCGAAGGGCTTGCTGGCGGAAGTCGGGTGTCGTGTCGACGACGACGTGTTGCCCATTGCGAGAGAGAAGCAGGGAAGGGCGGAGACGGTTGTCGCGCGGGTCCTGCGAAGTACAAACGCGGCAATGGCAACCGAGCGACGGGACGCCCATGGAAGTGCCTGAACCAAGGAGCGTGAGTTTTAGAGGGTTCGACGGCATTTAGTAAAACTTTGCGCGATTAACAACCGTTGCTCAGCGCGTTTTAGCCTTGGTCTGAGTCGCTTGAGCGGCGAGCGCTTGATTCACCTCAAGGTAAGTCAGTTTGAGCTTGCCGAGAAGGTCCAGAAGAATGTCATTCTCTTCCGGAGCGAGATTTCCTTTGGTTTTTTCGTGCAACGCATCGAGCATATCAATGAGTTCGCGCGCCGCATCCGGATCGATCATGGGCTGGCCGGTGCGCGGGTCGGTGTAGGCGCCAAGGACCATGGCCGCGTTGCTGCCGATCATTCGGATCAAATTTTCGAAGGCGGCCGAGCGTTTCGGCGTTTCGACCGATGGATTTTCGGGGGTTTCTGCCGGGCCGACGGGCGCTTCCTGTTTGGCGACGTTTGCTTCCGTCACCGCTTCGCGTTTTTCTTCTGCCGCTATTTCCTGACGCAGCTCACCTTGTTCGGTAAACAGCCGCCGGTCTATGACGCGGAATGTCTCTTCTGACTTGTGCTCGGACAAGGGACAACCTCACTTCACTCGATAACGGGTTATTTTAGCATGGGAAGCCACAAAGCGCGTTTTGTGCAAGCTTGTCAAACGTCGGACTGCACTTTAGAGTTGACGGTTTACAGGAGCTGGGTTTTCCGGGAGAGAAATGAAACGATCGAAGAAAGTATCGAAGCGAGTGCGGACGAAGGCAGTGCCACGCGAAAAGGCGAAGCGCGCCACGGCGGCCGAATGGTTCGAAAAGCTGGTGAAGCTGCAAGCGCGGCTGCGTGCGCCGGATGGCTGCCCCTGGGACCGCGAGCAAACGCACATGACTTTGCGAACGTATCTGATCGAAGAAGCGTACGAGGTCGTGGAGGCGCTTGAAAGCGGCGACGATGCGAAATTCGCCGAGGAATTGGGCGATTTGCTGCTTCAGGTCGTGTTTCACGCGGATATCGCGGCGGGCGAAGGGCGATTTGGCGCAGCGGATGTGATTCAGGGAATCCACGACAAGATGGTGCGGCGGCATCCGCATGTGTTCGGGCAGAAGCGGGCGCGGGATGCTAGGGCTGTTCTGAAGAGTTGGGAAAAGATAAAGGCTGAAGAGCGCAAGGCAAAAGGGATTCGCGATGGCGCAAAGCCCGCGTCTCTGCTGGACGGCGTATCGCACGCTTTGCCTGGGACCATGGAAGGGTTTCAGTTGACGCGTCGCGCTTCGCGCATTGGATTCGATTGGGATTCGGCGGAAGGGGTGTTGGAGAAAGTAGCCGAGGAAGCGACGGAACTAAGCAACGAGGTCGGCGACGGAGCTGCGGAGCGCATCGAAGAAGAGGCAGGGGACTTGCTGTTTGCCGCCGTCAATGTTGCGCGATTTCTGCATGTTGACCCGGAGATCGCGCTGAAGAAGGCAAATGCGAAATTCGCGGCGCGATTCCGGGAGATGGAACGGCTCGCGCGCGAAAACGGCAGAGAACTGGCCGATGTTCCTCGCGCTGAAATGGAAGCCCTCTGGGAACGCGCGAAAGGCTTGGGAGTTGCCGCGGCCGGTGTTGCGCGATGACGGCGGCAATCGTCGTGCGGAGTTGCGATGCAATCGAGGAGTTTCACGCTTGCGTGCAATTGCAACGCGAAATCTGGGGTGAAGATGAACTGGAAGTCGAGCCGGCCACTTTGTTTGTTGTGGCGGCACACACCGGCGGGCAGGTCCTCGGCGCCTTTGCGGGCAACCAATTGGTTGGTTATACGCTGGCGCTTGCCGGCGTGCGCCACGGCGTGGCGTATCTCCACTCCCACATGACGGGTGTTTTGGCCACTTACCGCGACCGGGGGGTAGGGCGGCAGCTCAAGCTTTACCAAAGAGACGAAGCTTTGGGCCGCGGTATCCGCTTGATTGAGTGGACGTTTGACCCGCTCGAGACTCGCAATGCGCACTTTAATCTGAACCGGCTTGGCGCGATCGCTCGCCAGTATTTGCCGAATCTGTACGGCTTGACGACCAGCCCGTTACATCGCGGCATGCCTACGGACCGCCTGGTGGCGGAATGGCTGTTGGACTCGCCACGCGTGGTAGCCGCGGTTGCAACAGGGAACATCGAGCCAGCGCTTGACGCCGCGCACGTGACATTGCCGGCGGATTTGGAAGCGCGAAAGCAAGGCCCATCCGGCCGGCTGGACGAGATACAGGCCCAGGCCCGGGAGGAATTCAGCGAATGGTTCGCCAAGGGATACGCGGCTGTTGGGCTGAAGCGAGAGGGCGCGGGCTCGGCGTATGTGCTGGCGCCGTGGAGCGATTTCTGAGGGAACTTGATGCGCGTTAGGGGAATCACGCTGCGAGAAATCCGAATGCCATTGCTTGTGCCGTTTGAGACGAGCATGGAGCGGACGACGGTCCGGCGGATTCTGCTGGTCGAGGCAAACGTCGACGGGACGACGGGATGGGGCGAATGCGTGGCCGGCGAGACGCCCTCCTACGGCCCGGAGACGACTGAGACAGCGTGGCACGTCCTACGTGAATTCATTTGGCCGCTGATGAAAGGCAAGGAGTTCTCCTTTGCGGCCGAAGTATGGACGACGCTGGAGCGGGTGCGTGGACATGAGATGGCCAAGGGCGCAATTGAGTCGGCGATTTGGGACGCGGAAGCCCGGCAAAAGAATTTGCCACTGTGGAGATTACTCGGAGGGAAGCGAGAAGAAATCGCGAGCGGCGTCTCGGTTGGGATTAAAGCTTCGCTTGAAGAGTTGGTTCGTGCGGTTCAAGTGGAACTTGAAGCCGGCTACCAGCGCATCAAGATAAAGATCAAACCGGGAATTGATGTCGAACCGGTGCGTCGGCTGAGAAAAGAGTTCCCGAACATCAAGCTGATGGTAGATGCCAACTCTGCCTACCGTCCGCCGGACTGGCCGCTGCTGAAGGAACTGGAAAATTTCTATCTCATGATGATCGAGCAACCGCTGGGTTGGGACGACTTGTATGGGCACGTGGACCTTCAGAAGAAACTCGAGACGCCGATATGCCTCGACGAGTGCATCCACACGGAAGAGCAGGCGCGTGCCGCGATTGAGTTGGGCGCGTGCCGCATCATCAATATCAAGATGGGCCGTGTCGGCGGGCATACCGTTGCGCGGCGGATTCATGACTTGTGCGAAATGAACGGGATGCCCGTCTGGTGCGGCGGGATGCTGGAGGCCGGGATTGGCCGCGCTCACAATATCGCGCTGTCTACGCTCCCCAATTTTACGTTGCCGGGAGATGTTGCCGCGAGCAAGAGATATTGGGCCGAAGACATTATTGAACCGGAAGTGGTAGTCTCGCCGCGCGGTACGATTGCGGTGCCGTCGGGGCCTGGGATCGGTTTTACGCCGCGCGTGGATCGGATTGAGGCGCTGACGGTGCGGAAAGAGTTGCTCTCCGAGTAGAATTGGCGGCGGCATTTGACGGGAGGGATTGTCTTGGCTGGGATTCCTATGCGGAGCGGCGGTGCGGCGACGAGGATTGCCGTGATTCCGGGCGATGGAATCGGAAAAGAAGTCACGCCCGAAGCCATAAAGGTGATTCGCGCAGCAACAATGTCGGCGCGACGACCAATTGAGTTTGTGGAATTTGATTGGGGCGCGGATCGGTATTTGCGCGACGGCGTGTCCTTGCCAGCCGGCGCTGTTGAAATGTTGCGAGATGAGTTTGACGCAATTCTTTTTGGCGCGCTGGGCGACCCGCGAGTGCCGGGCAACCAGCACGCTGCGGATATTTTGCTCGGGCTGCGATTCAAGCTGGACCTCTATGTGAATGCGCGGCCGGTGGAGCTCTTCCATGAACGGCTTACGCCTTTGCGGGGTCGTTCGGAAGCGGATGTGAAGTTCATGGTCTTCCGGGAAAACACGGAAGGTCTTTACGTCGGCGTGGGTGGATTCTTTAAGAAGGACACTGCGGACGAAATCGCGGTGCAAGAAGACGTCAACTCCCGCAAAGGAGTGGAGCGCATCATCCGATATGCGTTTGAGTACGCGCGGCAACACGGCCTCAAGCGCCTCTGCATGAGCGACAAGTCCAACGCGATGACCTTTGCGCACGACCTTTGGCAGCGGGTGTTCAAGCAAGTCCGCCAGGAATATACCGGCATCGAATCCCGCCACCTTTATATTGATGCGTTGGCCATGGAGGTCGTTCGGGACCCGAGCCAGTTTGACGTGATCGTGACGTGCAATTTGTTTGGCGACATTATCAGCGACCTCGGCGCACAGCTGGCTGGCGGCTTGGGTTTGGCGCCTTCCGGGAATATCCATCCGGGAAGGACTTCACTTTTTGAGCCCGTGCATGGTTCGGCGCCGAACATTGCTGGCAAGGGCATTGCTAATCCGATGGGTTCAGTGCTGGCGTCGGCGATGATGCTGGAGTTTTTGGGCTGGCGGGCGGAGGCGGACAAGCTTCAGACTGCAACTCGATATGCTTTGCGCGAGAACTTTGTTACTCCCGACCTCGGCGGGCAGAGAAAGACAACGGAAGTCGGCGATTGGCTCGCGGCGCGCGTGAGCTGAACACTTAGTCTGCGTACTTCAAGTATTACTTCAAATCGTTTTTTCACTCTCTTGCGGTTAGCCTGCGCTAGGTTTTTCGCCGCACGGCTGCTGTCGTCAGCAGTCCGGTCAGAAATCCGCCGATGTGTGCCCACCAAGCCACGCCGCCTGTTGCGGCTGCGCCGAAAGAACTGACGCCGGCTACAAACTGAATTAGGAACCAATAGCCAAGAATCACGAACGCAGGAAGCGGTACCAGGAAAATCAAGATCAACGTCAGGATTCGATTCCGGGGGTAGAGAAGCATGTACGCACCGAGTACGCCGGAAATCGCCCCGCTCGCCCCGACTGCGGGGACACTGCTGTGTAGATTGAACGCGATATGCGTCAAGCCCGACGCCATGCCGCAGAAAGCGTAAAAAAGCAAATAACCGAAATGGCCGAAGAACTCCTCGACATTGTCGCCGAAGATCCAGAGGAAGAGCATATTGCCGAGAAGATGCGCTGGGCCGTTATGGAGGAACATGCTCGTAAAGAGCGGAATGACGGCGGCTTCAAAATTGCCGTGGCCGGATAGCGCGTGCAGAAATCGCGAGGGCACCGTGCCATACGTCGTGGCCAAGGCGGCCTGGGCTCTGGGAGAAAGGGTTAGCTCGTAGATGAAGATGACAGCGTTCGCGGCCACGAGGGCGTAATTGATGTAGGGCGTGCTGCGGGTCGGATTTTCATCCCTGAGCGGAATTAGCATAGGTAGATAGCGGCCTTTGGCAGGGTAGCGAAAAAGGGAGGGGATGCAAGTGGATTTGCGTGTCCGATAACCTTGACCGGCAAAGAGCCGAAGTTAACAGAACTCGTATGCGAGACAGGTTTGAACTATTTGCCATGTTTTTCAGAATTTATGAGAAATAATTTCGACAACGCCGCGCGAGGATTGCGAAGTGCGCTTGCGTGTGATAAAAATTCGAGTTCGCATTTGCACGTTCGTTGTGATGGTCAGCGTGTGAATGGCGAGCCAGAGTCGGCACGCCGACAGTTCATGCCCGCCCGGGAAACAGAAGCCATCATTCTGAAGACCTTCCCTCTGGGCGAAGCAGATCGCCTGGTCAGTTTCTTCGGCCGCACGTCCGGACGCATCCGCGGTGTGGCTGGCGGGGCGCGGCGGCTGAAGAACCGGTACGGGTCGTCGCTGGAACTTCTCTCGCATGTCAAAATTTGGTATGTCGAGAAAGAGACGCGGGATCTGGTGAGGATTCAGCAGTGCGAGTTGCTGGAGTCTTTCCATAAGGCGCAGTCGGACTATGCCCTTAGCACTGGCCTGGCGGTCGTCAGCGAGATGGCAGAGCGGGTTTTACCAGAGCAGGAAGTGGCCGAACCAATGTTCCGGCTGCTTCTGCTGACCGCGAGGGAGATCGAGCGGCGCGCGGAATGGACTCTGCCCCTGGCGTACTTCGCCTACTGGACCCTTAAGCTTGGAGGATGGCTCCCGCCGATGGACCGCTGTATCGTCTGCGGCAAGAAGTTTGGCGAAGCGGCGGCGTATCAGTCGGCGCTGTTTGATGGGCTGCACTGCGACAGTTGCCGCAAGTCCGGCATGAGGCCGATGAATTTCCCGGGCAGGGAATTCGCCGCGCGCTTCAGCGGCAAGCTGGAAGAGATCGCACTGCGGACGGACGAGCAACTTGCTCTGCGAGAATTTCGAGACGCGATGCTGAATTGGATTGAATTGCATACCGAGAGAAAATTGTTTTCACGCGAAATGTTGGAGATGAATTGAAAGTGAAAGTAAAACTTGAGAAAAGGCCGCAAGGCCTGACTTTCCAGGATTTGATCTTGACGCTCTCGCATTTCTGGGTGAAGCAAGGATGTGTCTTGCAGCAGCCGTACGACACGGAAGTGGGCGCCGGGACAATGCACCCTGAAACCTTTTTGCGCGTGCTGGGGCCCGGCGCATATCGTGTCGCCTATGTGCAGCCGAGTCGTCGGCCCGCCGACGGTCGCTATGGCGAGAACCCCAACCGTTTGTACAAGCACTCCCAGTTTCAGGTAATCCTCAAACCGTCGCCCGCGGATGTGCTGGACGTTTATTTGAAGAGCCTAGCGGCGATTGGCCTGAATCTGAAAGAGCACGACATTCGGTTCGAGGAAGACAATTGGGAGTCTCCGACACTGGGTGCTTGGGGGATTGGCTGGCAGGTTCTGCTGGACGGCCTGGAGATTACCCAGTTCACCTATTTTCAACAGAGCGGGGGAGTGGACCTGGACCCGATCTCCGTGGAGCTGACGTACGGGCTTGAGCGCATCTGCGCCTTCCTGCAAGGTGTCGAGAGTGTTTACGACTTGCGATGGTCTGCCGACAAGTCTTACGGAGATATTCGCTTGGCCGAGGAGCAGCAATTCTCGGAGTACAGCTTCGACCGAAGCGATGCGAAGGCGATTCGTTCCGAGTTTGACCTGCACGAGAAGCAAGCCAAGGAATTGCTGGACGGCTGGCCGAAGGCGCCGGAAAAAGATCGTGTGCGCTATCCGTTGCTCGCTGCGTATGACCACTGCTTGAAGTGCTCGCATCTTTTTAACCTGCTGGACGCAAGAGGGGTCATCTCCACGACGGAGCGAGCTACGCTGATGGCGCGCGTGCGCGCGGTGGCTTGCCGGACGGCGCAAGCCCATCTGGAGCAAATCGGCGGCGCCAAGGAATCCGGGGTGCGCGCATGAAGGCACAGGAGAAGAAGCCGGAGGAGCGGCGTGCCGAGCTATTGATCGAGATCGGCTGCGAAGAGATTCCGGCCGCGATGCTGCCGCGGGCTGAAGAAGACTTGAGAACCGGCATTGAGAAGTTGCTGACTGCGGAGAATTTGGCGGACGGCGTCACTGTGGAATCGTTCGCTGGGCCGCGCCGGCTGACGGCGTGGGTACGGGGAGTCCGCACGAAGCAGGCGGACGTAGTGAGCGAGGTTACCGGCCCGCCGAAGTCTGTTGCGTATGACGCCGTCGGCGCGCCGACGCGCGCGGCGGTTAGCTTCGCGGAAAAGCAAGGCATAGGGTTGCACGACGTCTATTTCGTCCAGACGCCGAAGGGCGACTACATTGCCGCGAAGCAGGTTCGCCGTGGGCGTACGGCGGAGCAGATTCTCTGCGAGATCTTGCCGCGCGTGATCCACGATCTGTACTGGCCAAAGACGATGACTTGGACTGGACTGAGCGGAGCGCGCTTCATCCGGCCGGTACGATGGCTCGTCGGAATCTTCGACGGCAAGCCTCTGAAGTTCTCGTTCGGCGGTTTGACTGGCGGGACGGAAACGTCAGGCCATCGCTTTCTGGGGACGCCGAAGATTCGCGTGAAGGACTTCGTCGACTACGAAAAGAAGTTGCGCTCGAACGGCGTGATTGTTCGCTCGACCCTGCGCAAGGAGAAGGTCGAGAAAGAACTCGCCGCCCTCGCCAAAAAAGGAAGCTACAAAGTTCATGAAGACGCTGAGCTCTTGAAGCTGGTGAGCTACCTGAATGAATACCCGACGGTCATCGAGGGAAAGTTCGACCCGGCGTTTCTATCATTGCCCGACGAGATTCTGATCACCGTGATGCGCGGACATCAGAAGTATTTTGCGGTGGAGAAGCGTGGCGGGGAACTGGCGCCGAATTTTCTGGCGGTGATCAATCTGGACAAAGACCCGAAAGGGTTGACTCGGATTGGCCATGAGAAGGTGCTGCGCGCGCGTTTTGCCGATGCGCGATTCTTCTGGGAGTCCGACCAGAAATGTCGGCTCGCCGACTATTTGCCGAAGCTGGAGCGTGTTACCTACGAATCGCGGCTCGGCAGTTATCGCGAAAAAGTCGAACGAGTGCGCGCGATTGCTCGCTGGCTTTCCGAGCAGTGGTTCAACCTGGGGCTGGCGCAGGCACACGTCGCCGAAGCCGATCGTGCCGCGGAACTTGCCAAGTGTGATCTGGCGACCGAAATGGTTCGAGAGTTTACCGAGCTGCAGGGAATCGTCGGTGGGCTTTACGCCAAAGCGCAAGGCGAACCACAGGAGGTCTCTGACGCCGTCTACGATCATTACCGGCCCGTTGGGCTCGACGATCCGGTACCGCGCAATTTGACAGGCTGCGCGGTCGCGATCGCGGACAAGCTGGATTCGGTCGTCGGATGCTTCGCCGTGGGCGTGGTGCCGAGCGGATCGAGCGATCCCTTCGCGTTGCGCCGCGCCGCGCTGGGCATTGTGAAGATCATCCTGGAAAAGAAGCTGCCGCTTTCGTTGTCGCTGGCCGTTAGTCAAGGACTGAAAATTCTGCTGACGCACGCGCCGAAGAAATCCGTCACGGCCGAGCAAGAAGCACAGATACTCGAGTTCTTGCGAGACCGGGCGCGCTACGTCTTCCGCGAGAAGGACGGCTTTGGCTACGACGAAGTGAACGCGGTCTTTCGCGCCGGCGCTGACGACCTGGTGGATGCGCGAAAGCGGCTCGACGCACTGAGGGCGATCCGCAAAACTAAAAATTTTGAACCGCTCACGGTGTCGTTCAAGCGAATCCGGAAGATCCTCGAGAAGGCTGGAAAGCAGGCGGAAGGCGTGCGCGTGCAGACGGATCTGTTTGAAGGGGACGCCGAGCGTACTCTGTTCTCGGCAGTGCGCAAAGCCGCTCCGAAGGTGGAAGACCAGAAACGAGCGGGGCACTACAAAGAGGCGCTGGAAGTAATTGCAGCGATGCGGCCCGACGTGGACAAATTCTTTGAGCAGGTAATGGTAATGGCCGAGAACGAAGCGGTGAAGTGCAATCGCCTGGCGTTGCTGAGCGAATTGCTCCGAGAGTTCTCCACGATCGCGGATTTCTCTGAACTGGGCGGCGAAGGCAAGAATTAGAAAACATGAAGTTTTACTTGAACAGTGCAATTTACAATTTTTTTCTACCGGCAGCGTCGGCGCGCCGACGGGTTGCAGGCAGTGCGGCAAATTGTTCCGTTAGGGCCAACAAGAGTTTCACGCAACACACTCCAAAACGCATGAGAGGCATACAGTGACGAAATGGGTCTATTCATTCGGTAAAGGTAAAGCAGAAGGCGAGGGTTCCTGGCGTGCCCTCCTTGGAGGCAAAGGCTCAGGCCTTGCCGAAATGAGCCGCATCGGGCTTCCCGTTCCTCCAGGTTTCACAATTACCACGGAAGTTTGCACCTACTACTACGGCAACAAGAAAGCGTACCCGAAAGTTCTCGACGCCCAGGTCAAGGCGGCCGTCTCCGCCGTCGAAAAAATCATGGGGACGAAGTTCGGCGACAAAACCAAAATGCCGATGCTCGTCTCTGTCCGCTCTGGTGCTCGCGATTCCATGCCAGGGATGATGGATACCATTCTCAACCTCGGCCTCAACGACGAAACGGTCGTCACGCTTGCGCGCGCTACCAAGAATGAACGCTTCGCATGGGATTGTTACCGCCGCTTCATTCAAATGTACGGCGACGTCGTTATGGGCGTTCAAAAACGGCCCGACGAAGACCACGAGCCGTTCGAGGTTGTGATTCACGCGCTCAAGCACGAACGCTATCACGCCGATATCGACGATCCGAAACTCACGGTAGCCGACCTGCAAGAACTGGTCGGCCGCTTCAAGAAGCTCATCAAGGAACGTACCGGATCCGAATTCCCGCAAGATATCTGGAAGCAACTTTGGGGCGCCGTCGGTGCGGTGTTCGGTTCCTGGATGAACGACCGCGCGATTGTCTATCGCCGCAAGTACAACATTCCTTCCGAGTGGGGTACTGCGGTGAACGTGCAAGCGATGGTTTACGGCAACACGGGCGACAAATCGGGTTCGGGCGTTGCCTTCACGCGCGACCCGGCTACCGGAGAAAAAGTCTTTTACGGAGAATTCTTGATCAACGCGCAAGGCGAAGACGTCGTCGCCGGTGTGCGCACTCCCGAACCGGTCGCCAATCTCAAAAACTACATGCCAGGGGCTTTCAAAGAGCTGGAAGGTATTCGCGCAAAGCTCGAGAAACACTTTAAGGACGTTCAGGACTTCGAGTTCACCATTCAAGAGAACAAGGTTTTCATGTTGCAGACGCGCAACGGCAAACGCACCGGCCTCGCCGCCGTGCGCTTCGCTGTGGACATGGAAAAAGAAAAACTCATCGACTGGAAAACCGCGATCCGCCGCGTTCCCGCCGACCAACTGGATCAGGTGCTGGCTCCGGTGTTCGACCGCAAGGCCGTCGCTGCCGCAAAAACAATCGCAAGGGGCTTGCCCGCAGGTCCAGGCGCGGCAACGGGCCGCATGTATCTCAACGCCGATCGGGCAGTTCAGGCTGCCGAGCGCGGAGAGAAGGTGCTGCTGGTCCGCAACGAAACCTCGCCCGAAGATTTGCGTGGCATGATCGCGGCGGAAGGCATCCTCACGGCAAAGGGTGGAGTCAGTTCACACGCCGCTCTCGTGGCTCGTCAGATGGGCAAAGTTTGCGTCTGCGGTGCCGCGGCGTTGCAAATCGACTATGCCGCCAAAACGATGAGCGTGGACGGGAGTACCTACAAAGAAGGCGACTATCTTTCCATCAACGGGACCGCTGGCGAAGTGTATGCCGGTCAAATTCCCACGGCCGCTTCGGAAATTGTCCAAGTGCTCATCGAAAAGTCTCTCGAAGCCGGCAAGAGCCCAACCTATCAAAACTTCAAGAAACTCATGGACTGGTGCGCCAAAGCTACTCGCATGAGCGTGCGTACCAACGCCGACACTCCAGAACAGACCGCCCACGCGGTCGCGTTCGGTGCCAGCGGCATCGGCCTTTGCCGCACGGAGCACATGTTCTTTGAAGGCAACCGCATCGATTCGATGAGAGAAATGATTCTTGCCGACACGAAAGAGCACCGGCAGGAAGCGCTAGCGAAAATCCTCCCGTACCAGCGCGAAGACTTCATCGGCATGTTCAAGGAGCTTGCGGGACGCCCGGCAACGATCCGTTTCCTGGACCCGCCGCTGCATGAATTTCTTCCACACGAGGGTGCGGAGCAAGGCGATCTGGCAAAGAAAATGGGTGTGCCCGCAGAAAAGATCAAGAAGAGAGTTCAAGAATTACATGAATTTAACCCGATGCTCGGTTTCCGCGGCTGTCGTCTCGGAATCGTCTATTCAGAGATTTCCGAAATGCAGTCCCGCGCCGTGTTCGAAGCCGCTGCGGAAGTGCAAAAGCAAGGAATCAAAGTGCATCCCGAAATCATGATTCCGTTAGTCGGCTTCAAGAAGGAACTCGACCTCCAAGTCGAAGTTGTGCATCGCGTCGCCGCGGACGTCATGAAGGAGAAGAAGGTCAAGCTAGATTATCTCGTGGGCACCATGATCGAAGTACCGCGTGGAGCCCTCACCGCGGACGAGATTGCACAGTCGGCGGAATTCTTCAGCTTCGGAACCAACGACCTCACACAGACCACGCTGGGCATGAGTCGCGATGATTCTGGCTCCTTCCTCGGTCCTTATCAGGAACTGGAAATCGTCAAGAAGAACCCGTTTGCGACCGTTGATCAATCTGGCGTTGGCCAGTTGATGGAAATGGCCGTCGCAAAGGGACGCAAGACTCGTCCAGACATCAAGCTCGGTATCTGCGGCGAACACGGCGGAGATCCCGACAGCGTGAAGTTCTGCCATCGTATCGGCCTGACGTACGTGAGTTGTTCGCCGTTCCGCGTTCCCGTCGCGCGTCTTGCCGCGGCTCAAGCGACGGTGGAAGAAGAGCAGGCCAAGAAGGCAAAAAAGAAGTGAGCGAATTCCTAGGTTTGCTCATCTAAAGTGTTACTTGAAGCTGCTGGCGGCAGGTCTTGGATGTCGCCAGCAGCTTTCTCTTTTGCTAAAATTGAATCTCAAGTTTTACTTTCACTTCATTTTTTTCAGGAAATTCGTGCTCGCCGCCTGATCGCTGTTTGGTTCATGCTTTACACTCTTTGAGAATGCAGGCTGCCCTGGACAATCTCCGCGTCGTATTGGTAGCGCCGCGCAATCCGTTGAACATCGGCGCCGCTGCCCGTGCCATGAGCAATTTCGGCGTGACCGAGTTGCGCGTCGTGAACCCCTACGAAGTGGCGTTTCGTGACGCAAAGTCGGCCGTGGGCGCTTCGCCGGTGCTGGCAGCCTGCAAGGAATTCGGTACGGTCGCGGAGGCTGTGGCCGACTGCGCCCTCGTCGCTGGCACCTCCGCCATTCGCCACCGCCAACTGCAGCAGCCGGTCAAACTCATGGCCCAGGGCGCGAGATCGATCCGGGCCAGGCTAGTAGGCTCACCGGTGGCTATTCTGTTCGGCTCTGAAAAATGGGGCCTTTCGAACGATTCCTTAAGCCATTGCCATTGGGTTCTGCACATCCCAGCGCGCGAAGGGCATCAGTCCATGAATCTGGGGCAGGCCGTTGCGGTGTGCCTCTATGAATTAGTCCGCGCCGAAGGCCGTCGAGCCACGACTGTGGAGCCGGAGCCTCTTCGTCGGGAAAAACCGGCGACGGTGGGTGTAGTGGAGCGGATCACGACCACGCTGTTAGCGGCTCTGCGCTCAAGCGAATACATCAATCCAAAGACAGGGCAATTGGCTGAAGAAAAACTGCGCCGAATGATTCGCAGAATGACGTTGGAAGAGGCGGATGCAGAAGTCCTTCTCGGCATGTTGCACAAGATCGTCTGGAAGCTGCAGCAGGATGAAAAAGAAAAGGGATGAAGGCGCTATGTCGGCATTTTGAAGAAGAAATACATGCCGAAGAAAAGGAAAATCAAGTCGGGAGACCAGCTTGCGAGTAACGGAGGCAGTTGTCCAACGCCGCCCATTGCCTCCAGCAGCGCTGAATTCGCCCAATAAGTGATGGCGATTGCGACGCCCAGCGCGACACCGCCGAGGGCTCCGCGCATTCCGACGAGCAATGCAAAGGGAATCGCGAGCAACATGCTGATGGGTGCGATCAGCGGGTAGGCCAGTTTTTTGTGCCACTGGACGCGCAGCGCCGATACGTCAAATCCAGCACGCTGCAATCCATAGATGTATTCGCGAAGCTCTTCCCAGCTCATCTGAAACGCTTGCAGGACTTGCCGGTTGAAATAGACGGGTGGTTCTTTCAGTTCCGCAAGGGTCGTTGCTCCAAACGGCTGGTAATTGGCAATTGTGCCGTCGGAAAAATCGCGGATCCAGCCGTTTTCCAGAATCCAAATGCTTTGTTGTTCTGACCAACGCGCGCGGGATGCGTAGACGCGGCGCTTTACGTGAAACGCCGGATCCAATTCGATGACGGACAGCCCGCCGAAGAGATTTTGCGCCGGGTCAAACAGGTCGTAGTTGTAGATTTTGGAATTTTCGCCAAAAATCCAACGCTGCGGGCGGGTGTAGGTCTGCGCGGGACGGCCCTTGATTTGATTTCGCAGCGCGTCCTGGCGCTGGTTGGCGTACGGCAAATAGGTGTCGTCGAGTATGACCATAACGGCGGCGAGCGCGAATCCAGCGAGTAGGAGCGGAAGCGCCAAGCGATAAAGGCTGATGCCGCTGGCTTTGCACGCGACAACTTCGTTGTTCTTGCTCATCACACCCAGCGTCACGAGAACGGCGACGAGTGCGGCCAGCGGCGCAAGCTGGTACGAGAGATAGGGCGCGAGATAGCTGAAGTACTTTACGACGATGAGAAATGGAATGCCGTGGCGGGCGATGTCGTCGAGCAGTTCGAAGAATGTAAACGTCTCAAATAGAAATATGAAAATAGCCATCAAAAGCAGGAAGTAAGAGAAAAACCGCCGCAGGATGTATAAATCCATCAGTCGCGGAAAGCTGTTGCTCTGCTGGTATTGAACTTCGATTTCGCGATCCCCGTTTCGCGCGCGCGCGGCAAGTTCCCGGGAACGCGCTGCCTTGCGGCGGCGAAGCAGCCGCCCCCAACTCCGCCAACGCGAGAACAGCGAAAGCCATACACTGTCGCCCCGGAGTTGCTCCATGCGGGGAAGTAGGATCAGTCCCAGTCCGCCAAGCGCCAGGTTGGCAATCCAGATGCCCGCAGCCACGGGCACGGTGCCGTGCCGAGCCAGACTCGCGCCAAAGACAAAGAGCAAATAGTAGGAGGCAATCAGCAGCACGGCCAGCAGTGTTCCGGCCGCGCGTCCGCCGCGCCGGGGCTGTGAACCCAGCGGAACCGCGACCAGCGCGAAAAATAAGCACGCAAATGGAAACGCAATGCGGCGATGAAGTTCGACGCGTGCTTCACGCCACGACGCCGTCTGATCGGCCCACAGTAGTCTGAGCGAGCGTTCCTGGTTCGAAAGAGACCGCTGCTTGGAAGGCAGCAGGCCGGTGACTTCGATTGGCAGATCGCTCTGGCCAAACTGCGTAACGGAGTAATGGTTGGGATCCTGGCGATTGAATTCGTGGGTTGCGCCACCCTGGAGGTGCAGCTCCAACTTGCCCTGTTGCGGCTCGGCAATTACAATCGCGTTCTCTGCCAGGGTGAGTTGCGAATTATCGCCGTCCCGGGTTTCCGCCAGAAACACGCCATTCCATTTCGTCCCGCTCGCGGAGACGTCGTTGACGTAAAGTACTGTGTTGGGGAAACGCTCGTCGAAAACGCGCGGTTGCACCTGAAAGGAAACTTGATTGGCGATCAGGTCGGCTTCGATCGAGCGGAAACTGTGCAAAGCGAGAGGACCGGCCCATAGGGTCATTGCGGCCGTGATGAGTACGCCGGTCAGCGCCAAGACCGCGACCGGCAGCAAAATGCGTCGCCGGCCGATGCCCAGAGCCGTTAGCGCGATGATTTCGCTGTCGGCCGACATGCGGCCAAGACCGAGCAGTACCCCGACAAGAATGGCCATCGGCACCGTGAACGTCAGCACGCCGGGGAACAAGCAAGCGAACAGCTTTACAAGCTGGCCGCTCGACCCTGCGTGGCGGACCAGCAACTCCATTAGGCGCACCAGTTGAGGAACGAAGAAAACGAACGTGAAGACAACGAGGCCGAGGAGCGCATGACGAAAAATTTCGCGGACGATGTAGCGATCCAGGATGCGCATGAGACGAAGGCAAAGTGTAGCATGCCGCGTGCGCACCGGCCGGCGCGGTGCTCCCGATGAACAAGATTAATCTCGTTGTTCTATGGCACATGCACCAGCCGCAGTATCGCGATCCCGAGACTGGCCGCTACGTTCTGCCATGGACGCGATTGCACGCACTCAAGGATTACTGGGGCATGGTCAAGATTCTGGAAGAGTTTCCGCGCTTCCATGCGACGTTCAACGTTGTGCCGTCGCTCGGGTTGCAACTCGAGGAATATGCCAGCGGGAATTTCAACGAACCCTGGTTTGATTTGGCGTTCAAGAACGCGGAACAACTCACCCGCGAAGACAAAAGCGAGATCCTCTCTCGCGCCTTTCAGGTAAATCACGAGCGATTTCTGTCGCGTTGGCCAAGGTTCGGCGAACTCTTCGAGTGGTCAAGGCCTGCCGGCGGCGCGCAAGCGATCGTGACCTTCACGCCGCGCGACTGGCGGGACTTGCAATTGCTTTCGCAACTCGCATGGATGGAAGAAGAGTGGATTGCGCGCGACGTTGAAATCAATCGCCTTTCGGCGCGCGGAAAAAACTTTTCCGAAACCGACAAGCTCATTTTGAAGGTAAAACAACTGGAATTCTTGAAGTTGGTATTGCCCATCTACAAGGAGGCGGCAGCACGCGGGCAGATCGAACTGAGCACGACGCCGTTCTACCATCCGATTTTGCCGCTGATCTGTGATTCAGACGTCGCGCGAGTCGCGAACCCTGCGACGCCGTTGCCTCGCCGGGCCTATCGCCATCCCGAGGATGCGCGGGAACAACTGCGTCGGGCGCGGGAGTATCACGAGCGCGTATTCGGTGCGCCACCCAGCGGTCTATGGCCGTCGGAAGGTTCGGTATCGGACCAGACGCTCGCCATCGCGGCCGAAGAAGGATTTAGGTGGTTCGGGACCGACGAAGGCGTTCTCGGCCGAACGTTGAATGTCGGTTTTTTCCGAGAGGCAAGCGGATTGCCTGCGAATGCGGAGCGACTCTATCGGCCGTGGAAATTTCCGATCGGTGGACAAAGCATCACCGGATTTTTTCGCGATCACCATCTTTCGGACCTCATCGCATTCGTCTATAGCCGGATGGATTCGAAAGCCGCCGCTAACGACTTGCACGGAAGGCTGCGGTTTTTGGGCGAGCGTGTTCCGAGCACTGGACCACTCACAATCAGCTTGTTCCTCGACGGCGAAAACGCTTGGGAGTATTACCCGGGCAACGGGCGTGATTTTTTGCGGGAATTTTACGGAAGGATTCAGGGCGACCCCGATTTCACGGCGATGACGGTCAGCGAAGCAATTGCCGCGGCTGGAGAAATCCCGCAAAATAACGGCATCTTCCCCGCGTCTTGGATTAACGCCAACTTCGATGTGTGGATCGGAAGCGCGGAAGACGTCGCGGCGTGGGAACTGTTGTGGGATGCCCGCGAAGCCTTTGGCAAAGCCGAGGCTGCACAAAAAGAAGGACGCCCGGGCGCACCCAGCGCGGAGGCTTTGGCCAAGGCAAAGGAGTCGCTCCTTGCCGGCGAAGGAAGCGATTGGTGCTGGTGGTACGGTCCCGAACACAGTACGGCGAACGACGCAGAATTCGACGCGCTCTACCGCAAGCACTTGACCGGAATCTACGTCGCGCTTGGCCTTGATGCTCCCGACGACTTGGCGAAGCCGATCAAGAAATTGCCCGAGCGTGCGTTGCACTTGCCGCCGTCGGAAACTTTAAGGATAAAAGTCGATGGAAGGGAGTCGTCCTATTTCGAGTGGCTTGGCGCCGGCCTCTACTCGCCGGAACGGCGAAGCGGCGCGATGCACGGCAGGGTTTTTCACTTGCGTGAATTGCATTACGGCTTCGAAGAAAACCGGTTTTGTCTGCGCCTCGATCCTTTTCCCGAAGCCTTGGCGGACCTGGACAAGCTGGAATTTCGCGTGACGATTCAAGCCGCCGACGAAGTTCTGATTATCGCCAAGCTGGAACGCGGAAAGCTCGTTGAGCTTTCGATCGAGCAGGCGCGCATTTGCCTGCTCAGCTCAGCGGACGCCGCGGAGGTGGCCTTCGACAGAATCCTCGAGGTCGCTGTGAAGAAAGAAATTTTGCAATTGCGCGGTGCACAAAAGTTGCGGGTCGGCGTGGCGCTATGGCACGGCGGGCTGCCCGTTGACGTGCTTCCGGCCGAAGGTTTTCTCGACGTGAATCTCGGCGAAGAGAATTCAGCGTGGCCGATTGAAGCAGCTCTTTGAGTCACAATTCCCGGCGGATGGTCAAAAAAGTTTGGTGACGATTTCTCTCGGGTGATCGCCCACGGGGATCATGGTCAAAAGTGCAGTGGCGCGATCGGAACTGATCCGCACCACGCTCACGTCGCCCGAAGCTTCGCTCAGCACAAGAAGCAGGCGCGACTTTTCGCCGGGATCGAAACACAACGCTCCGGGAGATTGTCCCGCTGGAACCGGGCGGCTGAGTCGTCGATTGATGATATCGAGCGGCGCGACAGTACCCGCCGCGGCGTCCGATACATAAAGAGTTCCCGCGTCTCCCAGCAAAACGGCCCGCGTCGGTGCAGATCCGAGCACGACGTAGTCACCGACCTCGTGTGTCCACGTATTAATCGCCTGGAGCCCGTGCGATTCGGGCGACAGGACGTACAACTCGCCGCCATCCGGCTTCAAAATCATCTGCGATGGTTTACCGGCCAGTTCCAGATTGGCCAGCGGCAACCCGCGCTTCAGATCCACGACCGACAGCTTGTTGTGTGAACGGCTCATCACAAACGCAACCGCGCTGTCAGGAAGAATGGCAACGTCGTCCGGAGCGGAAATCACCGGCACCGCCGCTTGCAGCATGAGCGTGTGCGAGTCGTGAATGGTAAGCGTCGCGTCGCCCTGATTTACCGCGAGCACGGATTTTCCATCAGGCGTCACGCGAGCTACAACCGGCCGGCTACCGGTTCGCACCTGCGCAACAATGCGCTTCGTGGCGCAGTCGATGGCTAGCAGGGAATTGGTGGAACTTGACGCGGTGTAAGCAAGCTTGGCGTTGGGCGAGAAGTCGATCGAATACGGGCCGCCTCCCGTCGAAATTTTTGCCGTGACCTGATTCGTGGATGCATCCAGCACCCAGACATAGCCGCCGGTTGGGCTGGTGCCCCAAATCTCTTTTCGTTCGGGGTGAGCGCGCAGTTCAGAGGCGTCAGGGCCGACAAGCACGCGCGCGATCGTCGCGTTCTTCACCAAATCAACCACAGCGACCAGGCCGCCTGCGGTGGTCACATAGGCGTTACTGTGCAAGTCCGGACGGAGAAACGACGGTCGATGTTCGCGCAGAAGGACGATCAATCCGGCGAGCGACAACCCGAACAACAGAAACGCAACGCGAAATTTGGAAATGCGATTCATGTGCGGAAGGTCAATTCACAATCCGGTGCAAGACGTTGGCGATCTGTTTCACTTCTTGAGTGAGTTCCGCGAACTCCTCGGGCAAGATCGATTGCATGCCGTCGGATAGTGCGTGTTCGGGATCGTGGTGCACTTCCACCAGCAATCCATCTGCTCCGACGGCGACCGCGGCGCGGGAGAGAGGAAGTACTTTGTGGCGTTTGCCGGTGCCGTGGCTTGGGTCGACGAGTATTGGCAGGTGGCTGCGTTTCTTGACGGCGGGAACGACGGCAAGGTCCAGCGTATTGCGCGAAAAGTCTGAGAAGGTGCGCACGCCGCGTTCGCAGAGCATCACGTTGTAGTTGCCCTCGCTGAGAATATATTCGGCGGCCATAAGGAACTCGTCGAGGGTTGCGGACATGCCTCGCTTTAGCAGCACCGGCTTTTTCGCGCGACCTGCGCGCTTCAGTAGGGAAAAATTTTGCATGTTGCGCGCGCCGATCTGAATTACGTCGGCGTACTCTTCGACTAGATCGAGAGATTCGTTGTCGATCGCTTCGGTGATGATTCCGAAGCCGTACGCCTTGCGGACTTTCGCGAGAATTTTTAGTCCTTCTTCGCCGAGGCCCTGAAAACTGTATGGGGAAGTGCGTGGTTTGTAGGCGCCACCGCGAAAGAGGCGAACACCGGTCGCTTTTAGCCCCTCACCCACGGCCATGCACTGTTCTTCCGACTCCACCGCGCAGGGTCCGGCTACAAGAGCGATGTGCTTTCCGCCGACGAGTACGTCGCCCGAAGGCGTGGGGATGCGAAGAATGGTGTCTTCTTCCTTCGCGTCGCGGCTGACGAGTTTGTACGGTTTGCTGACCGGGATGCACTCGATCACGCCGGACATCGATTCCAGCACGCCCAGGTCAATCGAGCCTTTGTTGCCGGTAATGCCGATGGCTGTGCGCAACGATCCCGGAATCGGATGCGCTTTCAGCCCCAGGCTTTCGATCCGGTCGCAAACGGCGCGGATTTGCGCTTCGGTGGCGTGCGATTGCATGACAATCAGCATGAAGAGTTGGTCCTCGTTTCGGTATGAAGCGAGTGTACGTCGGGGAATCGGCCAGGCGCAAATTGGTTAGTTCCGGCCCCGATAACTTCTTGGCTCCCGCCGGGACGCAAACTGCTGTGCCCCGACCCCCTCCCCCGTTTTTTGTAAGTATTGATTCTCCAGGAGGTTAAAAAGAGGGGTCGTGTAACTGCAGAATCTAAGGGAGTTGAACATCACGTGTCTTGGAGAGGATTTCACCGACAAAATCGGCGTCGCTGTGTCGATGGACGCCGCAAGTAGTTTTTGGCACACAAATGCAAGCCCGAGCCTCTGATACTTGTCCTAGCACCAATAACATCAAGCCCGGAGAAAGCTGAAGCAGTTGCCTCGCGTATATGAATCTACATCACTTTTGTATCTCGACCGACTGGCGACGTCATTTGACCACGCAGTAGGATTGAACGGCCGAGCGCGGGTCTATGGTGATAGGATAACGGCCCATTGGGGCAAAGAATTGGCCGAAGCGGGAGGCCGATGATGGGGACGATCGGATCCACGAATATAGCGGCGGGAAGTGCGGTCGCGAGTGGCGCCGTTGCGAAACCGTCGCCGAGGCACTCTCTCCTTGTACGAATCACACATTGGGTTTCTGCGTTGTGTTTTATTGCGTTGCTGGTGACGGGCGTGGAGATTGTGCTTTCGCATCCGCGGTTTTATTGGGGGGAGACGGGGAATGTGGGCACTCCCGTTTTGTTCAAGATACCGGTGCCGTCTTCGCGGCATTTGGTGCCGACCGGATATGGGTACACGCTGCGGGACCAGAACGGATGGAGCCGGGCGCTGCATTTTCAATCTGCGTGGTTTGCAGTGCTGACGGGATTGCTTTATTTGGTCTGGGGAGTTCTCTCTGGACATTTCCGGCGTGAGCTTTTGCCAGCGAAGGCGGATCGTTCGCTGGGGGCGTTTGTCGCAACGCTCAAGAGCCATTTACGATTTGCGCGGCCGGGGCCGGAAGAAGCGCATTCATACAACTTGTTGCAGCGGCTGTCGTACGTGTTTGTGATTTTTGTGGCGTTCCCGCTGGTGATCTGGACCGGGCTGGCGATGTCGCCGACGTGGGATGCAGCGTTTCCGGCGACGGTGAATTTGCTGGGCGGGCGGCAATCGGCGCGAACGATTCACTTTTTTGTTTCGGTGTTTTTGCTGCTGTTCGTGCTGGTGCATGTGCTGATGGTGTGGTTTGCGGGATTCTGGAGCCGGACGGCGGCGATGATTACGGGGCGGGCCAAGTAAGCGTCCAAGCGGCCGCGGAAAAGCGCAGACACTTTTTTCCAGTGGAGGCAGGCGTTAGACATGCTGAAAAGCAAAGAAAAAACAGATTCCGCGGGCAAACACCGACCGCGGAATGACACGTTCGCAGCTTTTTCAGCGACCTGCCAAGCGGAAGAGCCAGAGGAGGGCAAATGAGCGACTCGTCAACCGGAAACTCGAGACGAAAGCTGATTACGGGCGGACTGGCCGCGGTGGCGGGCGTCACGGGACTCGGCGTGGCGGCGCGGCTGGCGAAGAGGTACGGTTTGGTGCCACCGGATGCAGGCGGAATTTATGGTCCCGGCGAGGCGCTGAACTACGCGACGCAACGAGTGCTGGCGAGACACGCGAAAGCGCGGGAATTTTCCCGAAGCCAAATTTCGAAACCGCCGTTTGCGAATGAGATTGCGCCGCCGAGCGAAGAATTCAAAAAACTGCAAGCCGGCGGATTCGCCGACTGGCGGCTGACGATCGACGGACTGGTCGACCGCCCCGGAACCTTTTCTGTGGCTCAACTCAGGAGCTACCCCTCGCGTGGCCATGTTACGGAGTTAGCTTGCGAAGAGGGCTGGTCGTACATCGCGGAATGGAACGGCGTGCCGCTGTCGCACGTTCTTGACGTGGTTGGCGTTCAGCCGCAAGCGAAATATGTGGTGTATGTTTCGATGGAGCCGGATACGTGGGACAGCATTGACATGGACGAAGCGCGGCATCCGCAGACGCTGATCGCGTATGGAATGAACGACAACGAGCTACCGGTGGCGCACGGCGGGCCGCTGCGCATCAGAGTGCCGAGACAGCTGGGATATAAGAACGTGAAGTTCGTGAACCGGCTGACTGTGACGGACGACATCAAGAAATTTGGCAAAGGGCTGGGTTCCGTGGCGTCGGAGTTCGGATACAAGTGGTTCGCGGGGATCTGACGAGCCTATTCAAGCTTCAGGTTGTTCGAATTCACCGCCTGCAGGCGTCTCCAAAGCATTTTTGACGATTGTGTTAGAATATTGTGTTACTCACACATTGGAATTTTTGACTGAGCATGGCAGAAGAAACGCAAATCCTAGACACCCAGTTTGACCCGGAAGACGAGTATCGCCCTGAGCCGGAACCCGAGCCGCAAGCACCGGCCTGGATGGACGGTAGTCTACGGATCGGAATCCACACTTCGATTGCCGGCAGCTACCTGAACGCCCTCGAATCGGCGCGGAAACTCGGTTGCAACGCGCTGCAAGTGTTTTCCGCTAGCCCGCGGATGTGGGCGCAAGGCCCCTCGCGCATCCCGGAATCTGATGCGGCCGCATTCCGTGCCCGGCGCGCGGAACTTGGTTTGGGCCCGCTGGTTATTCACGCGAATTATCTGATCAATCTGGCTGCGTCGCAGCCGATGCTTCGCACGCGCTCGATTCAAGCATTTCATGACGAGCTGGTTCGCGGCATCGCGCTTGGTGCGGATTTCCTGGTCGTGCATCCCGGCGCGCGTGGCGAAAACAGTTCACAGCACGCCATCGCCATCATCATTGAGGGCATCAAGCAAGCCGCCAAGCGAGTGCCGCTAGGCAATCTCCGCATCCTGATCGAGAATACGGCTGGCATGGGCACCGCGGTTGGTTCGTCGCTCGAAGAGGTCGCAGACCTCGTGGCCGGACTCGCGCGCCTAAATGTCGGCGCGTGCCTCGATACCGCACATCTTTTCGCCGCTGGATACGACATCAGCTCCGAAAAAGGCCTCGAGCAAACGATTGAGCACATCGAAAACACGATTGGCCTTGCGAACGTTCCCGTGTTTCACGTCAACGATTCCAAGATTGCACTCGGTGGCCGAGTGGACCGTCACGAGCACATCGGCGAGGGAAAAATCGGCGCGGCCGCGTTCGGCAGAATCCTGAAGCATTCGCGACTCGGCGCATTGCCGCCGTCCGGCGTTGTGGGCCGCGTGTTCTTGCTGGAGACGCCGATTGATGATCCCGGCGACGACCGTCGTAATATCGCCAAGTTGTGGGAGCTTGCCGGCCTTGAAGATGTCGCCCCGCCCGCTGAAAAAGGATTTTCGATGCTGACGAACGCAATCAAGAAGAAGCTCGTGGCGCACAAGAAAGAAGTGAAGAAGCTTGCGAGAGCCGCGAGCGCAAAAAAGAAAGCGAAATCAAAGGGAAAAGGATAATCGCGAGTGGCGGAGTACAACCCACAATCCATCGAAGCCAAATGGCAGAAACGATGGGAAGACGCCCGCGTCTTTGAGTCTGACGCAGACCCCGCAAAACTAAAATATTATGTGCTGGAAATGCTGCCTTATCCTTCCGGCACGCTGCACATGGGCCACATGCGGAATTACGCGATTGGCGACGTCGTCGCCCGCGTCAAGCGCATGCGCGGTTTCAACGTCATCCATCCGATGGGATGGGACGCGTTCGGCCTGCCCGCGGAAAACGCGGCAATCAAGAACCAGACTCATCCGCGCGAGTGGACGAACAAAAACATCACCGAATTTCAGCGGACTCTGCGGCGCTTCGGCTTCAGCTACGATTGGCGCCGCGAAATTTCCACGTGTGAGCCGGAATACTATCGCTGGAACCAGTGGTTTTTCCTGCGCATGTTGGAAAAGGGCCTGGCGTACCGGAAAAAGAGCCGCGTCAATTGGTGCCCCAAATGTTGCACTGTTCTGGCCAATGAACAGGTCGTGAATGGCGGATATTGCTGGCGGCATGAAGACACGCTCGTGGAAGTTCGCGAAATCGAACAGTGGTTTCTGAAGACCACCGCTTATGCGGATCAACTTCTCGATGACCTGAAACAACTCGAAGGCAGCTGGCCGGACCGCGTCATCACCATGCAGCGCAACTGGATCGGGAAATCCCAGGGCGCAAAAGTGAAATTTGCGGTTGCGGATGTGGCTGGCGTTGATCCCATTGAAGTCTTCACCACGCGGATTGACACGATCTACGGCGCTACTGCGCTGGTCCTCGCGCCGAACCATCCCTACGTCGCAAAACTCCTCGAAGGTTTGCCCTTGCGCGCGCAAGGCGAAGAAATGCTCGCTCGGCTGAAGAAATTGTCGGTCAAGGCGGAAGACATTGCGACGGCCGAAAAAGAAGGATTCTTCACTGGACGTCACGCCACGAATCCCTTCAGCGGTGAACGGTTGCCGATCTGGGTTGGCAATTTCGTTCTGCTGGAATATGGGACGGGCGCAATCATGGCGGTGCCGGCGCACGATGAACGCGATTTCGAGTTCTGCCGGAAATTTGGATTGCCGGTTCGCGTGGTAATCCAGCCGGATGGGGCCGCGCCGTTTGACGGCGCGACGATGACCGAAGCATTTGTCGAGCATCAGCTTGGAAGGGTCGTCAATTCCGGCATCTACAATGGCCTGACTCCCGACGAAGCTATCGCTAAGATGGGCGCCGACGCTGAAGCCAAAGGCTTCGGGAAGCGCGAAACGATTTTTCGCCTGCGCGATTGGGGCATTTCCCGCCAGCGTTACTGGGGAACGCCGATTCCAGTCATTTACTGCGCGAAAGACGGGCTTGTCCCCGTACCGTTCGAGGATTTGCCGGTTCTTCTTCCGCCGAATCCGAAACTTACCGGCGAAGGCGAATCGCCCCTGGCTTCGACGCCGGAATTCGTGAATACAATTTGTCCAAAATGTGGCGGCCCCGCGCGTCGCGAAACGGACACGATGGACACTTTCGTCGATTCGTCTTGGTATTTCTATCGCTACTGCGATCCGCACAATGCGGCTGCGCCGTTCGACCCTGCCAAAATCTCGTATTGGTTTCCGATTGATCAGTACATCGGCGGCATTACGCATGCCATCTTGCACCTGCTCTATTCGCGGTTTTGGTGCAAAGTGATGCGCGATCTCGGCTTGGTGAAGCACGACGAGCCGATCAAGAGACTTTTCACCCAGGGGATGGTGCTCAAGGGCGGCACTGCGATGTCCAAATCCAAAGGCAACGTCGTCGGCGCTTACGAAATGGCCGACAAATTTGGCGCCGACACCGGCCGTCTCTACACGCTTTTCGCCGCTCCGCCGGAAAAAGACCTCGAATGGAGCGAAGAAAGCATCGAGGGCGCCTGGCGCTTCTTGAACCGCGTCTTCCGGCTCGTGGACAAACATTCGGACGCAATTCGCAGCGCATCGAACGCGAACTACGATGCGGCAACTCTCAACGAAAAAGAAAAGGGGCTGCTCCGCAAGGCGCACCAGACTCTCCGCCGAGTGACTTCCGATTTCGAAACGCGCTGGCATTTCAATTCCGCCATCGCACTCGTGATGGAATTGACGAATGAAATCTACGGAGCCGAACCGTTAGAGAACGCCGTTCGCCCGGAAGTGCGCAGGGAAGTGCTAGAACTTCTGACGTTGATGCTCGCGCCTATGACGCCGCATCTTTCTGAAGAGCTGTGGGAAATGCTTGGCCACACGGATGGCCTGTGGAAAGCGTCCTGGCCAACACATAACGAAGACTTCGCCCGCGAAGATGAACTGGAAATTCCCGTACAGGTGAATGGCAAAGTGCGCGGGCGGCTAAGTATTGTGCGAAATGAGATACAAGACGCAGTCCTAGCGGCCGCGCAACGAGACGCTGCCATCGCGCCGCACTTAAGCGGCAAGCGGATCGTAAGGGTGATATTCGTTCCCAATAGATTGCTCAATCTCGTTGTAGCCTAAACAACATGACCACGGAGCCCGCCATGACCACCGGAGCGAAACTGCAGGAAGAGCAACTGAAGCCGCAGTCCGAGCGCGGCGGTGTGGTGGTGCTCGATTTTGGCGGTCAGTACACGCAGCTCATCGCGCGACGCATCCGCGAGCAAAAAGTCTTTAGCGCCATTGTTCCGTGCACAACGCCCGTGGAGGAAATCCGCAAGTACGAGCCGGCAGGCATCATCCTCTCCGGCGGTCCCAGTTCCGTGTACGACGCGGATGCGCCAAAGTGCTCTCCCGAAGTTTTATCGCAGGGCATTCCCGTCCTGGGCATTTGCTACGGCATGCAGTGGATTACGCACACGCTGGGTGGTCACGTCGAGCCCGCAGGCCGCCGCGAATACGGCCGCGCGCAGCTCCATTTCGAGGGTTCAGCGGGCGAACACGGGTCGTTGCTGTTCAAGAATTACCCGCACGGCGCGAACGTCTGGAACAGCCACGGCGACCATGTGCGTTCTTTGCCTGGCGGATTTCGCTGCGTTGCAAAGACGGCTAACGCGGTCGGTGCCATTGAAGACGTGCAGCGCAAGATTTATGCCGTCGAATTTCATCCCGAAGTGAACCACACCGATCGCGGCACCGAAATCCTTCGCAATTTCCTGTTCGAGGTCTGCAAAGCCGAACCCAAGTGGAATGGCGCCGCATTCATTGAGGAAACCGTCGCGACAATCCGCCAGAAGGTTGGGGACAAGTGGGCTATCTGCGGCCTGAGCGGCGGAGTGGACTCCACTGTCGCGGCGGCACTCGTTCACAAGGCAATGGGCAACCGCTTAACGAACATCTTCGTGAACACCGGCCTTCTCCGCAAAAACGAGTTCGAAGATACGCTCACCATGTATCGCGAGCGCCTCGGCCTTCACGTCATCGGCGTCGATGCCACCGAGCGCTTCCTTGCCCAGCTCAAGGGAGTCACTGACCCTGAAGAGAAGCGCAAACGCATTGGCAGGGAATTCATCGCGGTTTTTGACGAAGCCGCCCGCAATCTGCAACAAGGCGAAGCCCACGGCGAAATCGGCTTTCTTGTTCAGGGAACTCTTTACCCGGACGTCATCGAATCTGTCTCTGTAAAGGGTCCGTCAGCCACTATCAAGACCCATCACAATGTCGGCGGCCTACCCGAGAAAATGCCGTTCGCCCTCATTGAACCGCTGCGCGACCTGTTCAAAGACGAAGTCCGCCGTATCGGCAAAGACCTGGGGTTGCCGGAGGAGATATTACTGAAACATCCGTTTCCGGGCCCCGGTTTGGCGGTTCGTTTACTTGGTGAAGTGACAGCAGACCACCTGAAGCTTCTCCGCGAAGCCGATGCAATCGTCCGCGAGGAAATCAAGCGTGCGGGCCTCTACGGAAAGATCTGGCAAGCTTTTGCCGTGCTCCTCCCCGTGCGCAGCGTTGGGGTGATGGGTGACGGACGGACGTACGGCCTAACGGTCGCCGTCCGCGTCGTGGAAAGTGACGACGCCATGACCGCGGACTGGGCGCGACTTCCCGGCGAAGTGCTCGAAAAAATGTCACTTCGAATCGTGAATGAAGTGCGGGGAATTACGCGCGTGGTTTACGACATCACATCCAAACCGCCGGGAACGATCGAGTGGGAGTAAGAGAAATATAAAAAGGCCACGCACAGTGTACGTGGCCTTTTTATAAACCTGGAGATTTCATCCGGCAAGCAAAAACGACAGCTTTTACCGGTTCGCGACTTTCTGGGCCATGTAGAGAATCAACTTGCGATCCTCATCATCGGCCTTACTCAGCAAGCGGCGAAGCTTGTTGAGGTAGCGGGCTTCTTTGCCGGCGCTGCCCCATGCGATGTCGTCAGACGACTTCCGCTTGGGCAGGTTCGGCAATACTGGCGGCTCTTCGCCGTCATAGAAGAGTTGATAGAGAGGGACTTCGAGTGCGCGTGCCAGCTTCTCGAGCGTTTCAATGGCGGGGACGGTGTGGCCATTTTCGACGCGCGAAATATAACAGCGAAGTAAACCAGTACGCTTTTCGATGTCGCCTTGGGAGAGTTTCTTTTCTTCGCGCAGAGCGCGAAGCCGGTCACCAATAATCATGAGTGCATTATTCCATGTAGATAAGTTTATAGGCAAGCATAAACTTCCGGTAGACGAAGTGAAACGCCTGTAGCACAGTAGGGAATCCACGCGGGTTTATTAGAGGACCACAAAGGGAGCTCCGGGCCGTAACCTGGCAACCATGGCGCGCGTCACAAATAAGGAGGCAGATCCGGTCGGACCGGCTGTCTCTGCGGAGGAGTCTCCCGGAAAGCCCGGTCTCCCGCCAGACCGTGAATTGGTCCGTGCGGCGCAACGAGGCGACAAAGAGGCTTTTGAGGAACTCATCCGCCGCCATCAGAATCGCGTGTTTGCCGTCGCGCGTGGAATTCTGAAACGGCAGGAGGATGTGGAAGACATTTCGCAGCAGGTTTTTGTGAAAGCGTACTTCGCACTGAAGAAGTTCGATCAGCGTTCGGCTTTCACCACCTGGCTGTACAAGATCACCGTAAATGAGTGCTGGGATCTTTTGCGCAAGAGAAAAGTTCGCCCGCTTGTTTACGAAGCCGACTTCAGCGAGGAGCAAACGCGGCACTATCAAGCCACGAAGGAACAGAGCGATGACGCTCCAGACCTGGTGGACCGATTGGATGCCAGGGCTCGCGTCGAACGCCTTCTCGGGTTTCTTGACGAACGCGACCGCGGCATGTTGGTTCTCAAGGAAGTCGAAGGGTTTGCGATCGAAGAGATCGCCGAGGTTTTTGACCTGAATTCGAACACGGTCAAAGTTAGGCTTTTTCGCGCGAGGCAGCGTATTCTTTCGCAGTTAAAAAAGGCTAAGGAATAGTTCCCGCGCGAAGAATGGAACAGCAGGGAGGTTGAGCATGTGGAACTGGCTTACTCGTGGCAGTGGCAGCGAGGCAAGGAACGAAGGACAGGGCGTTTCTGAAGTGCAAGAGCTTCTGCGCGGACTGAAGTCTCGCCGCGCGGAACCGAGCCCGTTCTTCGCAAAGCGTGTCATGGCCGCGATCAACGCCACGGAAGCGGAACTCGCCAGGCGGACCCGTGCTTGGGCCGCCGTGCCTGCCTTCGCGTCCCGTCTTTCGGCGATTGCGGCGATCTTGCTCGTCGCAGCGGGGACTTGGCTCTTCAGCGGCAGCTATCGCCCGTCGGCTCTATCGGGCGGAATTTTTGAGGACAGTGCCGCCGCGGCGGCCTCTTCAAGTCAGGATGACGTCTTCACGATTCAAGGGGAGGAAGCTCGATGAACGGTGAGGCCAACGGAAACGTCAAACAGCGCGCCGCTGTTTGGGTCGTTGTGGTCTTTCTGCTCGGTGCCTCGCTTGGCAGCGTTTCTGGTTATCTATTCGAGGCGCGCAGCCACGCGGACAGCAAGCCGGTCCTCGGCGACGAAGCGCGCCGCGCGCAAAAAGTCGCGCTCCTGACCAAGAACCTGAACCTCAATGCAGAGCAGCAGAAGCAGCTCGACGCTGCGATCCGCGATGCACAAGTGAAGTTCAAAGCCATCCGCGAAGCCAGCCAGCCGCAAATCGAGTCGACGCGCGCTCAGGCTCGAGAAAAAGTCCGCGGCTTCTTAACTCCGGAACAGCGCACAAAGTATGAAGCGTATTTGTCGCAGATGGACGCTGAACGCAAGCGCAACGGCCAGCAGTGACCGCTGCACGCCCGCGGAGCCGCATTTCCGCGTGATCTTCGGCTGGTCGATGCACTAGAAGGGCACTAAAAGGGAATATCGTCGTCCGAAATTTCCGGTCCGCCGTGTCCGCCGCCGGCCTCTTCGCCCGGGCCGGCCTGATCGAACTCTTCTGTCGCTCGTCCGCCGGCCGCCGCTCCGGCGCCACCCGAACCGCCGCCGTCTCCGCGTCCGCCAAGCATCCGAAAATTGCTCGCCACAATTTCAAAACTCGTCCGCTTCTGGCCCTCTTTGTCCTGCCATTCACGCGACTGAATTCGTCCCTCAATAAATATCAGCGAGCCCTTCTTCAGATACTGCTGAGCGATTTCCGCCTGCTTGCCCCAAACCACAATCTTGTGCCACTCCGTGCGCTTCTGCCGTTCGCCGTTCTTGTCTTTGTAGGTCTCGTCCGTTGCCACCGAAAAATTGGCCACAGCCTGCCCGCCGCCCGTATACCGCGTCTCCGGATCCCGTCCCAGCCTGCCCACCAGAATTACTTTATTCACTGACATGAAAAACTCCCCCCTCAGAATGCCCGACGAAAGAAATGCGACGATAACACGCGACGAACAAAAAGTGAAATCATCGGCGATTCTCGGAGACACGAAACACAAAAAGGAGGAGCACCGGACCCATGGGGGAGTCCGGTGCCGTTGGTGGGGCAGTACGAGGCTCGATCTGAATTCTTTTTGTCCGGGTCGGTCTATGCGCCGGCAGCTTGCGACTTGCCCACCGCTCGCGCGCCGTTCAGCAGGCCCTGTTGCAGGTTATTCAACAGCTTCGCCTGCGCGATGATGTATTCGAGACTGTTGGTGACGAGCATTCGCTCCGCCGGTGTCGTCCAGCCAGGATTGTGGATAATCCGCCAAAGCTCGTCTGTCGTCGCACTGTCCGCCAAAATTGCGTGGGCGCTCTTCAACGCCTCGATGTGTGCTTCGAGTTGTGCCAATACGTGTTTTTCCATGTGAAATCTCCTCAAGTTGCGCGCACCCGGTCGAACGAGTCGGTCAGACAGGGCTGGCGGCTGCCGGGAGAGGGATTTCCGGAGAACCTAAGGCAGGGTCCTGCGCTTTCACTTTCAATAGAGTAGTGCGCCACCGCTGGCAATCGTTTCACTTAAATTACCGGCGACGAAAAAAACGCCTCTGCTATTCGAATTGCTTGCGGAACTGCGCGAACTGGTCTTGCAACGCGCTTACGTCGCCGCGCAGTTGCCGAATCTCCGCTTCCATGGCACCAAGCCGGTCCGTGCGCGGCGGTGGTTCCGCGACGCTTTCGCCCTGCGCTGTACTCGTTTCCGCAACGTCAGACAGCAAATGCACATACCGCGATTCTTTTGTTCCAAGTTGCCGGGGCAACACTTTGACCAGCGGCGGATCGCGTTTCGCCAGCATGTTTAGGGCGTTGTGTACCGAATCCAGGTCTTCGAAGGCATACATCCGCTCGGTTCGCGTCCGCAGTTCGCCTGGCGTTTGCGGCCCTCGCAGCAGCAGTACGCAAAGAATCGCAATCTCGTGCCGGTGAAAGTTGAATGTCTCGTTCAGTCGGTGCTCGTACTTGCCTACTCTGCTGTCGGCCGAACTCGCAAACCGTGTAAATCCAATGTCATTCAATGTTCGAATCGCGGATCGTACGGCGTCTTCATCCAACGTCATCACTGGATCGCGATTCGATTTTTGATTGCACGCATTCACCAGTGCGTTTAAGGAGAGGGGGTAATACTCCGGAGTTGTAATCTCTTTTTCAACCAGCGCGCCGAGCACACGCGCTTCAACATTCGAAAGGGAATAGCTCATGCAGAAAATGATACAACAGGCCGCGGTAGCACAGACTTCAGTCTGAGCCAGATGAACGCCGCCCGCTTCAACCCGCCGCGACGGCCGCGCCCAGCTCCTTCAGTTTCGACCGCGCCCGGCGCTCTTCTTCCGTGCCCGGATACCGCTTCACGACCTCGCGCAATTCGCGAATTCCCCCCGTCTTCTGTCCCAATTCAATCAGCGCCATTCCTTTCTTCAGCCGCGCCGGCGCCAGCTTGAAGCTCTTCGGGTAAGTCGTCAGCACTTTCTCGTATTCCGATACGGCGTTGCTGTACTGCTTTTGCGAATAGGCGATTTCGCCCAGATAAAACTGTGCGTTGGACGCCAGGTCTGTATCCCCGTAATACTTCAAGTAGTCCTGAAATTCGGACCTCGCCAGGTCATATTTTCCGCTCGTGATGTCGCGCAACCCATTCGAATAAAGCGTATCGGCGCTCGGGGCGGCACTCGCAGGCGGCATCGCCGTACTCGCGCCTGTTGGAGTGGAAGTCGTTCCGCCGCTAGCCGGGACCGAACCGGCCGGCGCTGCGCCGCCGCCCGAAATCTTTGCATCGAGGCTCTGCACCGTGTTTTGCAGATCCACCAGTTGCTGATTCAGTTTCCCCAGCCGCGATTTGACCTCTTCCAGATTGTCCGAGACGCCTTGCACCTGCGTGGACATCGTATCGAGCCGCGCCCCGCCGTTCGCCTGCACGTCCTGCACGGACTTCTGCAGCCCGCTCATCGTCGCGCTCAGCTTGCCGACGTTGTCGCTCGATTGCTCGACCAGCGTTCGCATTACGGTATGGTCCTGCGTAAGCTGTGTCGAAAGGTCCTTCTGGCCCTGCAGCAGAGATGTCACGTCTCGCTGCAGCTCGATCAATTCACGCGCGACCGCGTTCACCGGCGCGGGACCCATCAGGCTTCCGGCGACCAGGCCGGCCAAAATCGCGGCACCAAACATTGCAACATTGCGGAAACGCATCGAACTGCCTCCTCAGTAGCACGGCGGCTCTTGTAGACTCCGTCAGGCGCCGTGCCCGGTATAACCTGGCCTCGAACAAAGCAAAATTCGGGCCGAAACTTCACTTTAACGAGACCGCCGCGCGCAAGCAAGAACTGCGGTTGCGCGCGGCGGGTATGTCGCACAAATGGTTAACGGAGAGACGAAACGCGGGTTAGCGCGCCATTACAAAGTGGCCGCGCCGGTTCTGCTGCCAGCACGCCTCGTTGCTCTCCATGCAAAACGGCTTTTCCTTGCCGAAGCTGACCGTGCTCATCCGATCGGCGCCAACGCCCTGCGAAACCAGGAACTGTTTCACCGCCGCCGCACGCCGGTCGCCCAGCGCCAGGTTGTATTCCGTCGAGCCGCGCTCGTCGCAGTGGCCTTCGATGTTGACCTTGATCGTAGGATAGTTTTTCAAAAAGTCGGCGGTCTTCGTCAACGCTTGCCGCGCATCCGGCCGCAGATCAGCCTTGTCGAGGTCGAAGTACGCGTCACGCACTTCCTTGAGGAAGAGCTCTTCCATCGAGGGACCGGCCGGCTTTTCGACCGGAGGTGGGGGAGGAGCTGCGACCGTCACGCGGACGCTCGCGTCCGCTGAACCGCCCGGCCCGCTCGCTGTAATCGTGTATGTCGCCGAATCGCCCGGCGTCACCTTCGTGGAACCTTCCGGTGCCACCGCGCCGACTTCCGGTGCAATCGTCAATTGTGTCGCGTTCGTCGAGGACCAGCTCAATGTCGTGGAATCGCCCTTGTTGAGCGAAGTGGGATTCGCTTGCAGCGTTACCGTCGGACGGGCAGGCGGCGGAGTCTGCGCTACAGGAGCCGCAGCCACTGGCGGTTTCTTGCCGCATCCTGCCGCAAATAGCGCGGCGGCGCACACGGTGATCAATCCAATTCGAAACAAAGGCCCAGAGACCTTTTTCATGCTATTCCTCCTCGACTGTCATTCCCCGTTTAATTCGTGCACAAGCATCATACCACTTGCCTTGCAGCGGCAAAATACATCGCAGCACGATATATCGCTGTTCTCGCACACCGCAAACCCTGTCGCCACCGGTAGAGTAGCCCCTGTTTACCGGGGCGGCGCTCTTCGCAATCACTTCGTCGACCAATTTGGCGACTCATTGTGTCCCGTCGTCGTCAGTTGATGCGCTTGCGTTCCGTCCGCCAGCATCACCCAAATCTGCCGCGTCCCGCTCCGCGTCGACTCAAACACGATGTGCCGTCCATCCGGAGCCCACGATGGCCGTTCGTTCCGGCCCGCATCGCGGGTCAGCTCCACAATCTGCTGCGTCGCCGCGTCCATCACGTACAAATCGTAATTTCCGGTCGGCCGTCGCCAGCTGAACGCCAGCAACTGCCCGTTCGGGGCCCAAGACGGATCAATCAAATACCCTTTGTCTGGCAAATCCAGTGGAATCGTATTCGTCCCATCCGAATTCATCATATAAAGCTTCGGCACGCCCGTGCGGTCGCTCACAAACGCCACCGTCTGCCCCGTCTTCGGATTCCATACCGGCGACGTGCTCGCTCCGCTCGCAAACGTCAGCCTCTTCAAATTGCTCCCGTTCGCGCCAACGGCATAAAGCTCCGGATTGCCGTTCATCGATGAGGAAAAAATCAGTTGCGTCCCGTCCGGCGACCACGAAGGCGCGCTGTTCGTCCCCTTGTAGCGAGGGAACGCAATCGGTTTGCCCGAATCCAGCGAGTACATGCAAATCTGCGGCCCGGTCACGCCCGCCGCATACGCAAAGCACGTAAACGCAATTCGCGAGGAATCGGGCGCCCAGCGAGGCGTCAACGCAATTGATCGCAGGGAAGTCACGGCGTGCTGGTTCGCACCGTCGTAATCCATCACCCAAATCTCTTTGGCGCCCGTCCGCGAACTCACAAACGCAATCTGTGTCGAAGCCACGCTCGGCAACCCGCCTGAAAGCTTGCCGATAATCTCATCTGCAAACTGATGCGCGAATTTGCGCACTTGCGCGTCCGTCGCCGTTCCGCGATAGATCTTCGATATGACGGCCTGCGTGCTCGGATTGGTTACATCGTAAAACCAAGCCTCAATCGCCACCTCGGAAGACGTTTCCGTCAAATTCCCAAACGCCACAAAGTGCGCGTTGACCGGAGAATCCGTCCAGTTCGTGTAGCGAAGCTCCGAAGGAATGCTCGGCTGTTGTTGCGGATAAAAACTCGGGCTCGCCAGTTCCAGAATCCCGCTGAATCCCAAATCGTCGCGAACCACTTGCGTGAAAAGGGAAGAGTGGCCCTTTGCCGAATCCCCTCGCGGCGCAAAATCCGCCACCGCCACTCGCGGCTTTTCCACTCCCAAGCCCGTGCTGATGCGAAACCAGTCCTGCCCAAACGCGGCTCCCGCCGTTACCAACGCCACCGCGAAGAAAAATACACATCGCAAAAACGGCTTCAGCACCGATGCCTCCCTATGCTCGTCAATTGGACTGGGCTCGACTCGTTCCCGGTTCATCGTGACTGGCTTAAGTCGAAATCAAATGTCACGCGCACGTATGACCCTGAATAATCCGACGGCAGCGCCGGCAACGGACTCGACGCCAGCAACGCGCGTTGCCCCGAGTTGTCCATGGACAAGTTTCCGCTCGATTGAACTAACTTGATGTCCTTAATTGCACCGTCGCGCCCAATCGTAAACTCCATCGTCGCCTTGGCCATCCGCGCGGACCGCACATTCGGATCGATCGTGTTCTGCAGCCAGTTTTGCTGAATCCGCCGCTTCACCGAATCGATGTACCACCCGTACCGCGATGCAAAATCCCCGCCACCCTGTCCTTGTATCGCCAATCCCGGTGAACTTCCCGGCGTGCTTCCCACACCGGTCGGCAAATTCGGTGGTCCGCCATGTCCGGGAACGGCGTTTTCCGGCTCTGGTTCCTTCTTCTCAAAGACTTTCGACTTGTGCGTCGGCGGGAGAGGCTTGTTCTTTTCAAACTGTGGAACCTTCTCCGCTTTTGTCGGAGGCTCCGGCGGCTTCGGCTTTTCCTCTTCCTTGTGCAGCGATTTTGTGGGATCGACGACGTTGCTTTCCGTCACCACCGGTTGCTTGGGCATTGGAATTCCCGCGCTGCCGACGAGGTTGACCTTGACGTTGTCGCCCCCGCCGCCCGCGCCGGCCCACTGATTCCCAGGCCATTTCAAAACCGCGGAAAGAATCATCAGTGCAACCAGCACGCCATGGCAGATCCCCGAAACCTTCAAATAAGGCTTCAAGGTCGGATACGGCGAATTGGCTACCGTCGCACTCATTTTCTCTGTTTGTCATCCTGAAGGTCGCGTCGTTTGCGGCCTGAAGGATCGCGGCTATCCTCGCCGTTTCAAGCGCTCAACCCTAATCCGTTCTCTGTCGATCCGTGATCGGTTGCGTCACGATACTGATATTGCTGATGCCTGATTGCCGCAGCGTATCGATCACCGTCGCGAACGTTCCGAACGGTACCGTTTCGTCGCAACGCAAAAACACTGCATCCTGCGGCTTCTTGAGCTGGGATTTCAGCTTACTCCCAAGCTGCCGAATGTTCACGGGGTCATTTCCGATATAAACGCGCTGCCCTTTGTCCACGGTCACGACGATGCGTTGCTCGATGATCTCGCGTACCGTCTTCGTCTTCGGAACGTCCACTTCAATTCCAGACTGCAAGATCGGCGCGGTAATCATGAAAATAATCAGCAGCACCAGCACCACGTCGATGAACGGGATCATGTTGATCTCCGACAGCGACGTCTGCGTTCCTTTGCCGAGTTGCGGCATCTCGAATCAACTCTCCCGAAGTCTTACAAAAATGTCTTTTCGACTTGCGACGCGACTTCCAGCGCAAACGTGTCCAGCCGCTGTCCGAGGTCGCGGATGTTACCCAAAAATTGATTGTAGAAAATTACCGCAGGAATCGCCGTGAAGAGTCCGGCCGCCGTCGTCACCAGCGCTTCGGAAATGCCCGGCGCTACCGCACGCAGTGAAGCGGCTCCCGCGCTGCCCAATCCGGAAAACGCGTCAATGATTCCCCAAACCGTCCCGAAAAGACCGATAAAGGGCGTTACCGAGCCTGTCGTCGCGAGCCACGTCATCCCTTTTTCCACGCGGCGCACTTCTTCGGCCGACGCGAGTTGCATGTTCACTGCGACCGCCTGCAGGCTCTTCAGCTTCGGCGTCGGATTGCTCGGCGTCGGAGACATCTGGCTCTGCAATTCGCGATACCCGGCGGCATAAACATGGGCGTACGGAGAACCGGCAGACGCAAGCGCCTGCGGGTTCGCCACGCCTTTTGTCGCGCGGAAAATCCGCAAGAATTGATCGCTCTCGCGTTGAATCCGTCCAAACACACCAAGCTTTTGAAAAATCATCGCCCAGGAAACGATGGAAAAGAGGAACAGGAGGGCCAGGACTCCGCGGGCGACCCAGCCCGTTTGCTCAAGGATGTTTAGTAAGTCGGCTGCGTAAAACGCGCTCAGCAGAAAAGAAATGGCATTTCCCTCAGTTCAATTAAATTTTTGCCTGCCTTCGCAACGTAGCACACGCTTCCAGACCGGTAAAGACAAAATCCCCGAAAATTGCCAAATTTGTGCACCATCTCGACAAGCGCTGAGGCGAGAGTTTTCTCGTATTTCGATGCGGAATCGCGCGGGTGTGGTTGGCCTGGGCAAAACTCTGGCCAGCTCCGCGCGCCTAGAGTATCGTTCTCGCCGCACTCATCTTGCGCCATGGATTTTCTCTTCGCACTCCTGCTTTCATTTTTACCGCCGCATTTTCGGCGCCCGTTTGTCCATCACGCCCGAACCCACCTCGTCCGCGCCTCGGTCGCCTCCGGCTTTTCCGAAATTGTCCTCGTTGCCGTTTTGTACGCCAGAGGCTTCATCGAATACATTCCAAAAGCTTCCATCGGCCCCGCCGCTTCCCTCGAATTCCTTTTCTCCTGGCAGGGAATGGCGCTCGCTTTCTTTTTTGTGGACGGCGCCGTCCGTTTGCTTGCCGCCCTCGCCGGGCAGTCTGTCGGAACAATTCCCCTTTATGTCGTTGCATGGCTTGACGAGTGGCGCACTCGCCGCGCCAAGAAAAAAGCTGCGTTGCCGTTAGTCCCAGACCTTGTCGAACCATCCGGTGGCGACGGTCTGCGCATTCTGTCCTGCCGTACTCGCAAGAACTGGGATAAATGGATGACGGTCATGTACGAAGAAAAGCTCTATGAAATCGCGAACGCCGAAATTACTGATCCGCCGAGGCCGTACGTCTATCTGCTCCGCCCCAAGCCCGAATCGAAAGTCGTTCGCGGCCTCCATCGCTATCATCCCGAAGAAGTCTTCCACCTCGAAGACAACTAAGTCGCCCCACAGTGCGTCCATTTGTAGCGCTGGCGTCGCGCCGGCGCCTGCCACCGCTGTGCTAGACTTAGCTTGAAACATGCAAAGAGCCTTTGATATCGACTTGAGTTCTCTCGTCGTCGGCAAACCTGCCACAGCGACCGATCCTGAATTTGCCGCCGTCGCCCCGCAACGAGGCACTTTCTACCTCGAAACCTTCGGCTGCCAGATGAACGACCACGACTCTGAAAAAGTCGCCGGAGTTCTACTCTCCCGCGGTTATCGTCAGGTCGATTCCGTCGAAGCCGCATCGTTCGTTCTGTACAACACCTGTAGCATCCGCGAAAAAGCCGCGCAAAAAGTTTTTTCCCGCCTCGGCGAGTTTCGCGAAATGTCCGGTGAACCGAAAAAAATCGGCGTCCTCGGCTGCGTCGCGCAACAAGAAGGCGAGAAAATATTTCACCGTTCGCCCTGGGTCAACCTCGTCTGCGGCTCGGCCAGTTACAGCAAACTTCCGGAATTACTGGCTCAACTTGAAGCCGGCGAAAAGCGCGTCACCGGACTCGATACCGACACCGACGAAACGTTTGAAACCGAGCTAACACGCCGCGACAATCCCTGGCGTGCCTACCTCACCATCATCGAAGGCTGCGACAAGTCCTGTTCGTACTGCGTCGTTCCTCACACCCGCGGCCCGGAGCGAAGCCGCGCCAGCGATGCGGTTCTCCGCGAATTGCGCCAACTCGCTGCGCTCGGCTACACCGAAGTGCAATTCCTCGGCCAGACCGTAAATTCCTACGCCGATCCCTCGCCGGGCAAAATGAAATTCTCTCAACTGTTGCAGGCTGCCGCTGAAATGCCGGGAATGCGCCGCGTCCGCTTTACGACCTCGCACCCGCGCGATTTTGGCTCCGACATCGTTGCGGCCATCGAGAGCGACGAAAAAATCTGCAATCACGTACACTTGCCCGTCCAATCCGGCTCGGCGCGCGTGCTCCGCGCTATGCAGCGCACCTACTCCTGCGACGAATACCTTGAGAAGATCGCGATGATACGCGGCGCGAAGCGCCCAATTTCAATCACGACCGACATTATCGTCGGATTCCCGGGTGAGACCGAAGCTGAATTTCAGGAAACGCTGAGCATCCTCGAAACCGTAAAATACGAAGGCGTCTTTGCGTTCAAATATTCTCCGCGCCCCAATACCCCTGCCGAATCGATGGCCGACGCCATTCCCGAAGAAGAAAAAAGCCGCCGCCTCGCCGTGCTGATGGAGCTGCAACGGAAAATTCAGACCGAAGCGAACGAAAAAATGCTTGGACAGAAATTGGAAGTACACGTAGAAGGGAAGTCGCGGAAAGAAAACCAGTGGAGCGGCCATACGTCGTGCCACCGGGTTATAAATCTCTCTTCCGTTCATCCGGAGTTGCTCGGACGCTACATAACCGTCGAGGTGAAGAGTGCCACGCCGAACTGCTTGATCGGCGTGCACGCGGACTAGGCACCACATTGGGCATTGCGGCATTTACCGCAGAGTGGTAGAAACACAACGGGAGGACGCCATGGAAGTCGAGATGAAAATTCGCGGCTTGATGATGGATCCCGTGACAAACATGCCGATCGTGGTCTTGAAAGACGTGCAAGGGAACGCGGTCCTCCCGATCTGGGTCGGCGTTTACGAAGCGAACGCCATCGCTCTCGAAATCGAAAAAGTGCAGACTCCCCGCCCGATGACGCACGATTTGTTGCGCAATGTTTTTCTCGGCCTTGAGGCGCGCGTGGACAAAATCGTCGTCAGCGACTTGAAGGACGACACCTTCTATGCAGTGATCTGGATCGAGCGGGACGGCCAGTTGACGATGATCGATTCCCGCCCGAGCGATGCGCTGGCGCTCGCGTTGCGGATGGATTGCCCGATTTTTGTCGACGAGCAGGTCTTGAAGAATTCCAAAGTCTCGACCGCGCTCGCGGAAAGCACCACGAGCGAACAGCTCCGCAACTATCTCGAAGGCCTTTCCGACGAAGACCTCGGCCGCTACAAGATGTAATTTTTCTTTCTTTGCTACTCCATTTCTCAAATTGTCCTGGCAAGTGTGTGCACGGCGCGGCGCCAGACTTCGAGCAGGACGATGCCAATCAAGATCAGCGCGAGGCTGAGGCCGACCCAAAGGCCTAGGGCGCCCATTCCGCGTGAGAAGCAGAGCCAGCAACCCAGTGGCAAACCGATGATCCAATATGCCGTGAAGTGGCAAAGCATCGGCGTGCGCGTGTCGCCGACGCCGCGCAGGGCGCCGGTCGCGGCCGTTTGAATTCCGTCGAAGAGTTGGAAGGCGGCTCCGGCAGCGAGCAATGCTCCCGTCGCGCGAATTACGACGACGTCGGGTGTGTAGATACGCGCGATCCAACCTGGAAAAACGAGTAAGGCAATTCCGGCGATGGTCATAAAGACTGCGCCGAGAAAAATTGCGGTGTTGCCGGCTGCTGCGGCGCCGCGTGCGTCTTTGCGTCCGATGGCCTGGCCGACTCGGACTGCGGCAGCGCTAGAGATGCCCAGTGGAACCATGTAGGTGAACGCGACCGTGTTGAGCGCGATTTGATGCGTCGCGAGAGGAACGGGACCGAGACGCGCGATGAGAGCCGTGACCAGCGCGAACACGCCGCTTTCCAGCGTGAATTGCATCGCGGCGGGGAAGCCGAGAACGATGAGGCGCTTGATGCGCGGGAAATCGATGTCGATGGGCGTCTTGAGAAGCTCGGTGCGATGTTTGCGGTCGTACCACAGCAAATAAACGATGAGAACGAGCGCCATGTAGGCGCGCGCTGCGGCGGTGGACCAACCAGAGCCGACAGTGCCCATGCGGGGGAAACCCCACTTGCCGTAGATGAGGACGTAGTTACCGACGGCGTTGATGATATTCGCTGAGATGAGCGCGAATGCCACGGGGCGAACCATGTTCATCGCCTGGAGGCAGCGACGGACGGCGAAATAGAGAAGGAGCGGCCAGAGACCGACAGCGAGCGCTTTTACGTACGGGATGGTGAGTTCAACGACGGCGGCGTTGGCACCGACTGCCGCGTAGAAACGGGGAAGCAGCCAGACAGGCGCGAGCAGAAGCGGCGTGAGCGCGATGCTGAGGTAGATGCTGTTGACGAGCGAGCGATGGCAGTCTTCGCGCCGGCCCGCACCGAAGGCTTGCGAGACGAGCGTGTCGAGGCCGAGGAGAAGTCCGAGTCCAAAGAGAGCGATCGTGGTGAAAACGTTTGAGCCGAGGGCTACGGCTCCGATGGCGACAGCGCTGTTGGGGAGGCGGCCAACCATCATGGTGTCGACGATGGACATGATCATCCAGCCAAGCTCGGCGAGGACAAGAGGAACGGCGAGCTTGACGGTGGGGCGAAGTTCTTCGCGGAGATGGGAGAGTAGGGACATGGGCGAAGTCGAGTTGGAAGAGTGTACGCGGAGGGGATTAGCTGCGGCAAATCGGGCGAAGAAACGGGAGGCTGGATCACGGCGCATCTGTTCTCAGCCGCGTGCGCTCAATAAGCTGATGGAAAGATGCCGCGCCGGCCGCGTCAGTCATCCCGACCGTGTTGAGACTGGGCGCGACCCAAGTCGAAAAGGTGCGGGACTCGTTGCGTTGACAGTTCCCGCCACGTTGACTTTTCAAAGAGTACCAATCGGGTAGGAAGAAAGGACCACGTCGAAAGGACAGGTAATTGACGCGGGACTTGAGCGAAGAGGCCGCGACGGCGCGCGCGGCAAAATTCTATAATTGGGTGGTCGCACAAGCCTGGCGTGGCGAGCGGCCGCGATGGGAAGCCGGTCTTAGCTGGAGCCCTACGGATTGCTGTGGTAATGCACGGGTAGGCAGACGGCTCGCTTCGCAGTTCGGTGAACAGGTCGAACGCCAATCGGGAGATCGGCGTTCCCGGAGAGAGAAAAAAGGGCCAATGGGTACTCTGACAGGAACGCTTCCGCTGGAAGCAGCCGTTGCGAATGTGGTTGCCAGCACGACAAACGTTGTAAAAGAACGGACATTTTCGATCGCGCAGCTGATTACAGCGATGCTGAAGAGCGGCTCGCATATAAGCGATTTGATTTTTTCGCCCGGGCGGGCGCCGCAGGTGGAGATCAGCGGTGAACTCGTGGAATTGAAATTCAAAGGGTTGGAGATGCTCACGCACCACGACACGAAATTCATTGCGAACGAATTGTTGGCGGGCAATGAGATTCCGACGCAGAAGCTGGAGAAGGAAGGATCTGCCGATTTGTCGTACGCGATAAATGGCGTGGGGCGCTTCCGCGTGAACATTTTCCGGCAGCGCGGCACGAATGCGATCGTGATGCGCGTGATTCCGGATAAGATTCCCGGATTCGACGAGCTGAAACTGCCGAAAGTGCTGCAAGAGGTTGTCGAGCTGCGAAACGGCGTGGTGCTGGTGACGGGGCCGACGGGTTCGGGAAAGTCGTCCACGCTGGCGGCGATTCTGGACAAAATGAATTCGGAAAAGCCGTATCACATCCTGACGATTGAAGATCCAATTGAGTTTCTGCATCGGCACAAGAAGGCGACTATTCACCAGAGGGAGTTGCACAGCGATACTCCGACCTTTTCTCTGGCGTTAAGAGCGGCGCTGCGGCAGGCGCCGAAAGTAATTCTGGTGGGCGAGATGCGGGACAAAGAGACGATTGAAATTGCGCTGGAAGCTTCGGAAACCGGACACCTGGTTATGTCCACACTGCATACGATCGACGCGTCAAAAACGGTGGAGCGCATCGTCGGCGTGTTTCCGCTGGCGGACCAGCAAGCGATTCGCACGCGGCTGGCGAAAGCGTTTCGATTCATCGTGTCGCAACGGCTTTTGCCTCGGAAAGACGGGGAGGGGCGCATTGCGGCGGTGGAAGTGCTGAAGTCCACGATGCGAACGCGAGAGTATGTGGAAAAGGGCGAGAACGAGGGGAAGTCACTGCTCGACGCGATGCGCGACGGCGACACGGAAGGAATGCAGTACTTCGACGGCGAACTGGATAAATTTATTCGTGCGGGAGTGGTGGATTTCGAGACCGCGCTGGGATTTGCCACGAACGCTGGAAACTTGAGGCTGGAATTGCAGGACTATCTGGAAGATCCGCGGAACCGGCAGAAGAAGCCGGCTACGTCGTCGCTGCTTCAAGAGATCGAACGGTAGCGTCAGGTTAACTGCTAGGCGCGGTTAGCGCACTAGTTCCATTGACCGCCTGCGAAATTGGTTTCTAAGCTGAACGCATCAGGTGATTCGACGAGGCAGGCCGTAAACGGGAGATTCGTGTGCTCAGCGAAGGAAAATCGATTCTTGACGGAAGAACAGGGCAATTGCGCGCGACAGTACGGCTGAATTCGCGGGTGCCGCTAGCCGTGGAGTGGACCGAAGGCGGCGAGCGGCACAGCGAAATCGGGTATACCGTGGATGTCAGTCCGAATGGATGCCTCGCCATCGTTCCGCAGGGCTTTCCCGTTGGCCAGAAGCTGCGACTGGTGAACAAAGTGAACGGGAATGCGTGCGACGCGATTCTCATTTGGCGCGGGCACGAAGGCCGCACCGGGTGGGAACTGGGGTTGGAACTACACGAGCCGCCGGCAGAGTTTTGGGGAGTTGAGCTTTAATTCAGCCGTCAATGCCTTTGCTAGACTTCATTCCTGCCAACCGCCGCCGAGCGCTTGATAGACACCCACGAGAGCCAGGAGTTCATTGGCTTGCGCCTGCGCTAGATTAAGCTGCGCGCTGAAGTAGTTGGTTTCGTTGGTCAGCACTTCCAAATAGCTGGTTACTCCACCTTTATAGCGGATATTCGACAGGCGGGAAGCATCTTCCGCAGAAGCCGTCAGTAATTCCTGCTGCTCGCGGAATTCGCGATTCTTTTTGTAGGCGATGAGCGAATCAGAGACGTCGCGAAACGACTGCTGGATGGTTTGTTGATAGACGAGCACAGCTTCCTGCTGGCGTGCTTCGGCGGATTTGACGCCGGAACGAATCCTTCCCGCGGTGAAAATGGGTTGAGAAAGAGAAGCGCCGAAACTCCAAAAGCCAGAAGGGCCGTTGAAGAGGCGCGTGAGCGCGTCGCTTTGCAAGCCGCCGGAGCCTGTGAGAGAAATTTGCGGATAGTAGGCGGCGCGAGCTACGCCGATTTCCGCGTTGAAGGCGACGAGTTGTTGCTCGGCCCGGCGAATGTCGGGGCGCCGTTCAAGAAGCGCCGACGGCAAGCCCGCAGGAATTTCGGGCGAGTGGGGTTGTTCGGTGAGGCGAAGGCCGCGTGTTACGGGGCCAGGGTTGTCACCGAGTAGAGTGCTGATGAGATTCTCCTGCTGCTGGATGCGGCGTTCGAGGTCGGGAATTTCTTCGCTGGCGGTATAAACGAGCTGTTCGGCCTGGCGAACGTCGAGCTGGGAGGTGTTACCGCGGTCGGACAGCGCCGTGGTAAGCCGGAGCGATTCGCGGCGGGCCGTGAGTGCGTTTTTCGAGATTTCTAGCTGAAGATCGAGCGCGCGCAATTGGAAGTAGGAAGATGCGACCGAAGCGACCAGGGAACTGATCACCGCACGACGCCCCCATTCGCTTGCGAGAAGTGAGGCGCGAGCGGCTTCTGTGGCGCGGCGATATTTTCCCCAGAAATCGAGTTGCCAGGCGGCGGAAAGAGAGAACTGTCCGTAAGACTGCTGTAGCGCCGGGAAGACGGGAGACTTCGCGCTGCGTTGGGAGGAAAGCCCAGCGCCGCCACCGACGGAAGGGAATTGATCGGCGCGAGTGATGCCGAGTTGCGCTTGTGCTTCGAGGATGCGCGTGGCGGCGATGCGAACGTCGTAGTTGCGCTGAAGTGCAGCGCGAATGAGAGATTGCAACTGTTCGTCGCGAAAGACGTCCCACCATTTTTGGTCGCCCAGTGAGGCCGATTCGGCTTTAGCCGCTTCGTCTCCGCGATATTCGCCGGGAATGGAGGCAGCCGGACGCTTGTAGTCCGGGCCTACGGTGCAACCTGCGGCAAGAAGCGCGGTTAATAGGGAAGCGAAGAGTTTGCGCATTTCAATCATCGCCTCTCGCGGGAAGTGGTTGAGGGAAAGCGGCGCGGCCGGCTTTTCCAAGCGCGAGGCGTTCCACGACGTAAAAGACAGCCGGTATGAAAAAGATGCCTAAGGCGCTGGCGGCGAGCATTCCGCCGATCACCGCGGTGCCCATGATTTGACGGGCGACGGAGCCTGCGCCGGAAGCGGTCCAAAGAGGAACGCAACCGAGGATGAAAGCGAACGAGGTCATAAGAATTGGACGGAGACGGAGGCGCGCGCCTTCGAGGGCGGCGTCCACGAGCGGTTTGCCCTTTTCGAATTCTTCCTTGGCGAATTCAACGATGAGGATCGCGTTCTTGGCGGCGAGGCCGATCAGCATGACCAAGCCGATTTGCGAGTACACGTCATTTTCGATTTGCACCATATAACTTGGAAGAAATGCGGAGAGTAGAACGCGGCGGAGCCAGAGAACGAAGAAAGCTCCAAAGACGGCGACGGGCGTGCTCAGCAGGACGCTGAAAGGAAGCGACCAGCTTTCGTAGAGGGCGGCAAGGATCAGGAACACGAACAGGAGAGAGAATCCGAAAACAGCCGACGCGGGAACTCCCTGCTGCGCTTTTTTCTCCTGGAACGACATGCCCAAATAGTCGTAACCCATTTCGCGCGGCATGGTTTGGGCGAAGACTTCTTCCATGGCGGCCATGGCCTGGCCGGCGCTGTAACCGGGAGCCGCGGCTCCGTTGATTTGGGCGGAGCGGTATTCGTTGAAGCGCATGGTGAATTCCGGGCCGGGGCGGGATTCGAATTTTGTGACGGCGGCGAGCGGAACCATGTCGCCTTTATTGTTTTTGACGAAGAACTGGCCGACGTTTTCGGCGCGCGTGCGGTATTCGCCTTCGGCTTCGATGTAAACCTGCCACTGGCGGCCGAATCGATTGAAGTAATTGATGAAGAGGCCGCCCATGAAGGCTTGCAACGTCTTGTAGACGTCGTTCACGGCGACGCCTTGCTTGATGACTTTGTCGCGATCCACGTCCACGAATTGCTGCGGGACGCTTGGCAGAAACGTGGTGTTGACGCCGGCGATTTCGGGGCGCTTGCGCGCGGCGGCGAGGAACGTATTGAGATTGTTGGCGAGGAACTGGACGTCGTTGCCGGCGCGGTCTTCCAGAACAAAAGTGAACCCGCCGGACGTGCCAACGCCGGGAATAGCGGGAGGCGAGAAGGAAAAGGCGATGCCTTCGGGAATCTGGCTAAGCTCGCGATTGATATTCATTTTGATTTGCTGGAACTGCTCGTCGCGAGATTTGCGGTCGTCCCACGGCTTGAGAGTGATGAAGAAAAAGCCGTTGTAGCTGGTGCGCACGAAGCTGAGAAGGCTGAAACCGACAACGCTGGTCGTGTACTGCACGCCGGGAGTTTTGGCGAGGGCTGCTTCTATTTTTCGAGCGACTTCATCGGTGCGTTGCAAGGAGGCCGCGTTCGGAAGCTGTAGATTTATGTAGAGGTAACCCTGGTCTTCATCGGGAAGAAAGCTTGATGGAACCTTTGCGCTGAAAAAGCCGGCGGCGGCGCCGAAGATGGCGAGCAACAGCAAGGCGAAAGCGCTTTTGCGGATCAGAAGACCGCAAACGCGGACGTAGGCATTCGTCGCGCTGGCGAAGCCGCGATTGAATTTGTCGAAGAGTTTTTTCAGGAGACCACCGCCGGCTGCTTTCGGGCGAAGCAGAAGTGCGGCGAGAGCGGGGCTCAGCGTCAACGCGTTGAAAGCGGAGAGTGCGACGGAGATGGCAATCGTGACAGCGAACTGCTGGTAGAGCCTGCCCGTGATGCCCGGGATAAAAGCGGTCGGGATGAAAACCGCGGAGAGTACAAGAGCGATACCAACCACCGGGCCAGAAATTTCCTCCATTGCTTTGAGAGCGGCGGCCTTGGGAGCGAGGCCGTCTTCGATGTGGCGTTCGACCGCCTCGACGACGACGATGGCGTCGTCAACTACGAGACCGATGGCAAGGACCAGGCCGAAGAGAGAGAGTGTGTTGATGGAGAATCCGAAGAGCGGGAAAAAGATGAATGTGCCTACTAATGAAACCGGTACGGCGAGGAGGGGAATGAGTGTGGCGCGCCAACCCTGAAGAAAAATATAAACGACGATGATGACGAGGACGATCGCGATGGCAAGGGTGATGACAATTTCCTTGATGCCTTGCGTGACGGCTTGCGTGGTGTCCAGTGAAGTGACGTAGTCAATGTCGCCGGGAAAACGCGTCTTGGCTTCAGCCATCAATTTCTTGAGGCCTTGGGCGGCCTGAACGCCGTTTGAACCCGGCAGCTGATACGCCGCGATGATGGCGCCGGGTTTGCCGTTCAAACGACCGAGAACGCTGTAATTTTGCGCGCCGAGTTCGACACGGGCGACGTCCTTGAGCCTGACTACGCCGCCAAGCGGCGTTTCGCGGACGACGATTTGGCCGAACTCTTCCGGGGAGGACAGGCGGCCACGGGCGCGAACGGAATAAGTGAACTCTTGTCCCTTGGGGACGGGCTCGCTGCCAACCTGGCCCGCGGGATTCACAGTGTTTTGCGCCTGGATGGCGCTGACGATTTCCGGAACGGTGATGGCGAGTTTGGCGAGTTGGTCCGGCTTGACCCAAAGGCGCATGGCGTATTGGCCGGCGCCGAAGATTTGCACGCTGCCGATACCGTAGAGGCGAGTGATCTGGTCGCTGAGATTGATGTAGGCGAAGTTGGAGAGGAACTGCGCGTCGTAAGTGCCGTTTGGGGAGTAGAGCGTGATGAGCATCAGCGGTGCGGTAACAGTTTTTTGGACGGTAAGGCCGAAGTTGTTTACATCGGCCGGGAGTTGCGATTGCGCCTGCGTGGAGCGCATCTGCGTGAGAATCAGGTCGGTGTTGGGATCCGTTTTTACGTCGTAGTCCACGATGAGACGCATGCCACCGTCCGCGGTGGAGTTGAGCGAATACATGTAGTTCATGTTGTCTACGCCGCTCATTTGCTGCTCGATAGGCGTTGCGACGGATTGCTCGATGGTTTGGGCGTCGGCGCCGACATACGTGGCGAGAACTTGCACTTCAGGCGGAACGATGTTCGGGAAAAGTGCTACGGGGAGCGTGGCGATCGTTACGGCGCCAATGATGACCATGACGATGGAGATGACCATCGCCACAATGGGACGATTGATGAAAAATCTGGACATGGTTTAGTTCACTCCCGCCTTCGCTGCGAGAAGAGTGGGTTTGACGGGAGAGCCATCGCGAACTTTTTGAACACCTTCCACGACAACCATTTCGCCGGACTTCACGCCGCTGTCAACAATCCATTCAGAGCCGACGCGTTCGCCGACTTTGACGATGCGGACGTTGACCTTGTTGTCGCTGCCAACGACGGCGAGCTGGTAGGTGCCTTGTATTTCAATCACGGCGCGCTGCGGCACGAGGAGGGCATTCGTTCTCGTGTAGGTGGAAGCTCGGACGCGGCCGAACTGGCCGGGGCGCAAAATATTCTTGGCATTGGGAAACGCGGAGGCAATTCGAATGCTGCCGGTCGCAATATCCACCTGGCGGTCGGTGTAAAGAATGTGGCCCTTTTGTGGATAGGTGGTTCCGTCGGCAAGAATTAGATCGAGAATCGGAGCGTCCTTTGGGACTTCCAGGTGAATCTGCGAATTGATTTTTTCGGCGAGGCGGAGGTATTCCTGTTCGCTAATGGGGAAGAAAGCTTTGATAGGATTTACCTGGGACACAGAAGTCAGCACCGTCAGCGGATTGACGAGGTTGCCAATTTGAACCAGGGCGATTCCGGCAATTCCGTCAACAAGCGACGTGACGTGCGTGAAGCCAAGATTTAGCTGGGCTTGCTCAACCTGCGCCTGGGCGGACTGAACGGCAGCATCCGCGGCCAAGTTTGCCTGAATGTCGTTGTCTAGCTGGCTCTGAGCGATCGCACGTTCCTTGGCCAGGGGGGTGTCGCGGTCAACGTCCAACTTGGTTTTGCCGGACTGGGCCTTGGTTTGAGCGAGTTGCGCTTTTGCTTGATCTAGGACTGCCTGAAAGGGACGCGGGTCAATTTCGAAGAGAATATCGCCCCTACGAACGGGAGCGCCTTCTTTGTAGTTCTGCTTGATGATGTACCCCGTGACTTGGGGTTGAATTTGAGCGTTTACGTAGCCATCGAGTGTGGCGACCCATTCGCTCATGATGGGGACGTCTCGCTGTTCGACGGCGGCGACCTTGACGTCTGGCGCGGCTCCGGGCGCTGCAGCCTGCTTGCCGCAGCCGCCGAGAGCCGCGAGGCTAAGGAACGCGCCGGCCAGAAGCGGAACCGCGTAGAGCGCCCGGCGGCGCTGGTCGGGCACTGTGAATCGTGCCGACAGATTCAGAAATCTGAGGGTTGCTGCAGGTTTCGGGGGCATGGCTTTCCTTTCAAGCCGATGGGGATTGCACGCAAATGAACCTCTGAACCGACGGTCGAGTTCCGTGCGAAATCGTACTCAGCGGCTGCGGGACGCGGAGTATACACCAACGTCCGGAGACGACAAGCGCCGCGCCGTCCCTTTGGATGCAAGAGCCGTCGGGAGGTCACAGAGAGGTCACAGATAAGAACGGAGCAACCGGGATAGGCTGGGGTCGATGGTTTTCCACCGGTCCCATCCGAATCCGGCACTTTTTCCTTGCGCTACAATTGGTTGCGAACTAGAGTTATGCTAGCTCTAGGGGGTACAGTACGAACGGCACCTATATCTTGCAATGCGGTTGCTGGAGCGCGGCGGCGCAGCGCGGAGGCGTCTCTGAGGTGAAACAAGAGAGAGCCGACGGAGGACGAATCGAATGACCGCCATCATCACTGTAGCGAATCAAAAAGGCGGAGTCGGAAAAACTACAACGGCAATCAATCTATCGGCGGCCATCGCCGACAAGGGCAGAAAAACTCTCCTCATCGATCTGGATCCACAAGCCAATTCAACGATTGCTTTTTACAACTCGGGCGAGATTTCCACGTCGATGTTCGATGTGCTGAGCGATACGCGGGCGACGATGGCGACGGTGATCAAGCCGACGAAAGATCCGAACCTGTTTTTGGGGCCGGGCCGATTGGCTTTGGCGAAACTTGAGCAAGTGCTGGCGGGGCAATTCGACGCGCCATACCGGTTGAAGGACTCGCTGGCGCCGGTGCTGAAGGAATACGACTACGTGGTGCTGGATACGCCGCCGTCTTTGGGAATTTTGACGGTAAACGCGTTGGTTTGTTCTACGCATTTGCTTGTGCCGATTCAGGCGGCGTACTTTGCGATTGAAGGTACGGACGACTTACTGGAAACGTACGAGCGAATTCGCGCGCGGCCAAATCCGAATTTGAAAGTGCTGGGCGTGGTGATCACGCTGTTCGACAAGCGGACAAATATTTCGAAGGACACGCACGGGCAGATTCGCAGCGTGTTTGGAGAAGTTTTGTTCAAGACGAAGATCAGCAAAAACGTGCGGCTTGAAGAGAGCCCTGCGTACAAGGAAACGATTTTGACGTACGCGCCGAAGTCACCGGGCGCGGTGGAGTACAAAAAGCTTGCAGCGGAGGTGATGCACCGTGTCGAAGAGAATAGGTCTACCCGTCGCGCTGAAGATGCGGCATGACGCGCATTACGTCGAACAACTGACGAGTTTCAGCGGAGCGGCAGTCGGTCGGATGATCCGCGTGGATCAGATTCGCCCGAATCCGGATCAGCCGCGCAAATCGCTGGGTGATTTAACGGAGCTGACGGAGTCCATCCGCGAAAAGGGCGTGCTGGAGCCACTGCTGGTGCGGTACGTGCCGCGCGAAGAGTGCTACTACATCATTTCGGGTGAGCGGCGGTACCACTCGGCACGAGCGGCGGGATTGCGCGAAGTGCCGTGCATCGAAAAGATGGCGGACGACGCCGAGACGCTGGAAATTGCGTTGATTGAAAACATCCAGCGGAAAGATTTGACGCCGTTTGAAGAAGCGGACGGACTGTACGGACTGGCCACGCAATTCGAGTACACGCACGAGGACATCGCGAAGAAGATTGGCCGGGCGCGTTCTTCGGTAACCGAAACGCTTTCGTTGCGAAATATTCCGGAGTCGCTGCGCAAGAAATGCGTCGATCATGGCGTCACTTCGAAGTCGCTGCTGCTGCAGATTGCGCGGCAGCCTACTGAAAAGAAAATGGCGGAAATGTTCCACCGCATTCTGCAAGGTGGCTTGACGCGCGATGAAGCGCGGCGGGAACGCAAAGAAGAGCAAGGCGGGCCGCACCGGCCGCAGCCGTTTATTTTTCACTTTGAGCCGCAGAATGAATCGTTCAAGTTCCGGATTCAGTTCAAGAGGAGTCATGTTTCGCGGAATGAGCTGATTGTGACGTTGCGCGAGATTTTGGCGCAACTCGAAGGTGCTGAAGGTTCGGAAGCGGATTCGACGGCGGCGTAAGGGCTGGGCGAACAGGCTAAAGCCTATTCCACAAAACCCAAAATGGACTTGACTGAGCGGCAGATGCAGGTGATGAAACGCCTGTTTGAGGCGGGGTTTCGCCCGATCGCAATTCCGCCGTACGAAGGCGCGTTGTGCTTGCGGCGCAAGGAATGTGCGGCCGTGCTTGCTCCGGTCGACGGCGGCGGGTTCAAGATTCTGGCGCCGGCATCGTTTTTGGTCGCGGGAAAATTTGGCGTCCGGTTAAAGCGGGGCGGCAAGGAAGTTTTTGTTTTCAAGCAGCAGGAATTGGAAACCACGCCGGAACGGCTGCACGAGTTGGCGGAATTCCAGAAGAGTTTGGATGAAATCCTCGCGGAAGGCGCGCCGCAGTAAACTCACCGCGATTTGCAAAACAAAAACGGGCACGGCAAACTGAATTCCCATGGCTACTTATGATGTGATCTGCATTGGCGCGGGCCCGACGGGCCTGGCGTGTGCGATTGAAGCGGTGCGAGCGGGCATGAAGCCGCTGGTGATTGACAAAGGTTGTTTGTGCAACTCCATCTACCACTATCCGGTGAACATGTATTTTTTTACGACACCGGAGCTGCTGGAGATCGGTGATTTGCCGTTGGTGTGTGCCGCGGAAAAGCCAACGCGTGTGGAGGCGTTGAAGTACTACCGGAAGGCCGCAGAACACTTCGGATTGGAATTGCGGTTGTTTGAGACGGTTTTGCGGCTCAATGGGCACGACCGGGATTTCACAGTCACGACAAAGACGGAAAAGGGAATCGAGCAGCGATACTTAAGTAAAAAAGTGGTGATTGCGACGGGCTACTACGATCTGCCGAACAAGTTGGCCGTGGACGGGGAAGACTTGCCCCACGTCTCGCATTACTACACGGAGCCGCACGAGTTCTGGAATCAGGATGTTGTTGTCGTCGGCGGGAAGAATTCCGCGGCGGAAGCGGCGCTCGATTTATACAGGAACGGTGCGCGGGTTACGCTAGTGCATAGGAGAGCGGAATTGGGCTCGACGATTAAGTATTGGGTGCGGCCGGATATCGAAAACCGGATTAAAGCGGGGCAAGTGAAGGCGCTATTCAATGCGCACGTCAAGAAGATTACACCGGACGAAGTGATCGTAGCGAACGGCGCCGGGGAGAAGCGTTTGCCGGCGAAACAAGTGTTCGCGCTGACTGGTTATCATCCTGATTTTGGGTTCATCGAGAGCCTTGGCGTAAAGCTGGATTCAGAAACGAAAAAGCCCGCACAGAATCCAGAGACGCTGGAAAGCAATGTGCCGGGACTTTATTTAGCCGGCGTTGTTATAGGCGGGCGCCACACCGGTGAGATTTTCATCGAGAACGGCCGTTTCCACGGGAAACAGATCGTCAACGCATTGAAATCCTAGAAGTGCCTTCAAAATGGCGCAGACTTTCGAGGTTTGGCGGCGGCGATTTGCCCGGTCGCGAGCCCTCTGCTAAACTTTTGCCCTATGGCATCCCCCATCGGCGAAGTGTTCGCGACATTCCGCACAATGAGTAAAGGCTTTTTTGTGACCTTCAAGAATATGTTCCGCAAAACGGTTACGGAGAATTATCCGTACGAGCCGGTACATTTTCAGCCACGCTACCGTGGGATCCATGTGCTGCACCGCGATGAGAGCGGCTTGGAGAAGTGCGTGGGGTGCTTTTTGTGCGCCGCTGCGTGCCCGGCAAATTGCATCTACATTGAGGCTGCGGAAAATACGGATGTGAATCGGATTTCGGCGGGCGAGCGCTATGCCTCCGTTTACAACATCGATTATTCGCGCTGCATTTTCTGCGGCTACTGCGTGGAAGCTTGCCCAACGGATGCGATTACGCACGGCCACGGATTTGAACTCGCGACGTACGACATTAATGCTCTGGTCTATCGCAAAGAGCAGATGCTCGAAAAAGATATCCTGCCGAAGAAATCCGCCGCTCATTAATTTCAACCTGAACTGAATCTTCTCTCACTGGAAGTACGAAACGCGTTCGCTCGTGTTCGCGCTCGCGCATTCGTGTGTCTCTCTTTGGTTCTCATAACTAATACGAAGTTGGCAAGACAGAAGTCGGGGGATAAGGCGGTTTGGCGTTGGCGTAGAGGGCCGCAGCCCGATAGTCGATTTCTGCCGGAAAATTCGCTACGGAAGAAACCTGAGCATTTGTTAAAGAAAGAAGGACGCGATGCGCGCGCGATTCGCCCGGCGAACTTAGGAGAGCGTTAGCGGGTCGCCGAGGCGAAGGAGTTTGCCTTGTTCGGTGGAAGGGACGCGAGTGTTCGTGGAGAGGCGGTAGTAGTGGTCAAAGCGGGATTCGGGTGTCCACGGCGGAATCGAGCTGCGGCGCATGTCGCTGAATTTTCGGGAGAAGCCGAGAATTTCTTCGCCGGTGCGAGGATTGCGCGGGGGAACGGGGCAACGCGCGCAGGGGTGGCTGCCCTCGAATGCGACCGCGCCGATTTTGAAGCGCACGGCGTAATTTTCGTCGGGGCCGAAGAGTTGGTCCTCCCAAAATGCGGGGACGCCGTCGATTTCGAGCGTGGCGCGAAAACGTTCACGCGATTCGTTCAGCGTCACGCCGGGAAACCAGTCGCATACGGCTTCGAGGGAAGCGGTGGAAACAATGGTGGGGCCGGGGACAACGCCGTCATCGGGATAGCCCTCGCGGGCGTAACGCACGACGACGGGCTGCTCGAAATATTCGCTGAACCATTTTGCGGCGCGTTCGGTGTCCTGAGGAAATTTGACGCGAACGGGCTCGATGCCGCGATGATCTTCCGGCGCGGAAAGGCCAACGCTGGAAAGATCCGGCTTGTACGCGGCGCGAATCAGGTGAATAGCCTGTGCGCGTTTGCCGTTAATCCATTTGCCGTCGAAGGAATAGAGCGCCCAGACGCGGTCGAGTTCGAGGCCGCCGTTGGGACCGATGCGCGCTTCGTTTACGTCGATGGGATCGAGCGACTTGATCGGATGCAGGCGAATGCCGGCTAGACGCGGGGAAGGTTCCGTCATGGTCAGAACAAAAGTCTAGCAGAGCGCGAAAAAATCTGCTGCGGTGAAGAAATCGCGCGGCTCAGGGAATTTGTACGGCACCGAAGAGCAGCTTCGACAGCAGGGCGCCGCCGAGGATGGCGATGCTGATGCTCAGCAGCGTGCCAATTAAAAAATATTCGGCAAAGCGTTTGGATTTGAATTCTGGATAGCGCGCGATGGATTTTGCAGTGAGGATGAGTCCGACCGTGGCCGGCGAATGCAAGAGCAGCGCGGTGACGACGAGAAACCGTTCGAGCCAGCCGATGTACAGGCCGGCGTTCTGCAGTTCTTCGCCGCTTTCGCGGGGCGATTGATTCTTGATGCTTTCGGCCATGCCGCGAGTGAGATCGCGAATCAGGTAGCCGCCGCCGAAAACGACTCCCATATAAACGATCGCCACCACGAACCATTTGGTTTGGATGGCGCGGGAAAGGCCAACGAACGCGAAGAATTGCGTCAGAGCGAGGCCATGCGTGAGAAGCCAAGCCGCGAGAACGATCGTGAAGAAGTGAATGAGCTGGTCGGACGTATAGGCGAGCGCGTCGTTGCGCAAGAGGCCGCGAGTGGTGAGGCGGATTTTTGCCGCGTCGAGCAGCAGGTGAATTGCGGAGAGCGTGAGCAGCACGAAATACGTGCGGAGCGAAGTGGCGGAAGCGCGAACGAAGAAACCGACGAGCAGGATTGCCGTGAAATAGTGAATGAATCCGTGCAGAAGGTACCCGGAAAGTTTGCCGCGGCGTTTCTGCTCGACGAGCCGCGACGATTGAAAAACAAAGTCCGCGAGCAGATGCGCGAGGTAAATCGCCAGGAGTGTGCGGAAGAAGATTTCCATTAGCCGAGAGAGCGCTCGATGAGCGATGCCGCGACTTTGGCAGTCGCGGTCAGTTGCCAATAATACCCGCGTTTGAGATTGCGGGAAATGGTGGAAGCGTCAAGTTTCATCTGCCGAGCCGTTTTTGCTAACTCAGGAGTGTGCGAGAACGCGGCGACGGTTTTCCATTGTTTGGCGGTGAGGCCGGCGAGCAGCGTGTCGTTGAGGCCGTAAAGGAGATTGATGGTTTCGTCGAATGTGGCGTTGGGCGAAGCGAAAAACGTGAGCGTGTCAAATTTGAACGGGCCGCCGGATTTTGCGGTGTCGATGGCTTTACGGGCGAATTGAAAGGCTTCACCGCCGAGGCGGTTGACAGGCGGCGTGAGGCGGTCGGCGATTTGGCCGATGCCGACGCCGACGCGGAGCGAAAGCGGCTGGAGAAGGGTGCGGAGATCCAGAATGAGTTGAGGGACGGCGGCAAGGCTCAGGCAAACGGTCTGAAATTCATCGCCGGCGGTGATGGCGTAAGGAAGACGGATCAGTTTTTTGTGCAGATGCTGGCGCGAAGCAAGTGCAAGCGTCTGGCCCAGGCGCCTGCGCAGGCTTTGCTGCAACGTGGAGGCGACCACGTCGGCGATCAAGACGGCATGGAGTTTTGCTGCCATGGCGATTCCAGCTGCAGAATAGCAAAGTTGACGTAAATGTACAAGTCTATGTATTTGCATGTAAACGTACAATTATATGGATTTGCATATTTCTATGAAGATTCAAAAAAGCGCGCGAAAAGGCAGGGAACAGGCGAGACGCAGGACGAGAAAGAGCCGCGGGGCGCCAGTTTTGCGCGCACCCGCGGCTCGAGCGGGCCTCTGAAGCGGCTTTAGAAAGCAGCTTGAGGAATCAGGCGTAGCGCGCCAACCGAAGACTGAATCCTGTCATGCTCCAAAGCCGGTTAGAACCAAACACCTGACATTTTTTCGTGGAATCTGACTCTCAATACGCATCCTGCACTTTGGGCGGGTTGGGGCGGCTGGAGGGGGGGATGATGCCGTTGAGGCGGAGGTAGAGGGCCATTTGGCCGTAGTGGTCGGCGGCATGCCAGATGACGGTGGTGGCAAGGCCGAGACGCGTGGCCGGTGCGGCGTAAGGGCCTTCGATGGGGTCGAACATGTTTTTCTCGTTCATGGCGCCGAGGGACTTGTTGAGGGCAGCAAACGAGTCGCGGAGATAGATGAGGAGTTCCTTTTTGGTTTTGGCAGGATTGGAGCCACCTTTGTCGCAGGCGGGCGGGGGAGTGGTGCCGTCGAGCTCGGCGGCGAAGCCGAAGTTCGCGCAGGCGACGTGCTTGACCTGCTCGCCGAAGGTGCGGAGCTGTGCCGGGCCGTAGCCGGGCGTTTCGTTCTTGAAATTGTTCTCGACGGGGCGAAAGCCGTATTTGTCCTCCGGCATGGCTTCCGCGGCGGAGCGGACCTGGTACTCCTGATAGCCGAAACCGCGGGTGAAGGCGGAGGCAACGGTTTCTTTCTTGGCAAGCTCCGCGGCGGTGGGTACCTGGGCGCGGGCAAGTCGGGCGATCAGAAAGGCCAGTCCGACGAGAAGAATGACCGCGATACGGATGGTGATGAGTCTGCGGTGATGGCGATTCATGAGGACTCCTGCTGGCGGCGTCCGAAATGATCGGAAAAAAGCGGCGCAGACCGGTATCTGCGCTACTTCGAGTGTAGCACCGTCTGAAACTCGGGGATCTCGGCCTCTTTTGTTGACACACTCAGGGCGCCGCAAGCGCAACAGCCTCCTGCCAATGAGTTCTCCCGCAACAAAGGATTTGGAATTGCCCATCAAGAATTCTCGGCGAGCGTGTGGCGTTTCAAGGTATGCACCAATCAGGCCGGCGCATGGTTCCGCTGACGGAAGATCGTTGGCTATTTTCTGAGTAATTCGCGCAGCCGCTGGGCAAGCGTATCGAGGCCGAACGGTTTTTGCAGAAATGCTTCGCCACGATCGCGCGCTTCTTCGAGCAGGGAAGCGTCTTCCGCGTAGCCAGACATGTAGAGCACTTTTGTTTCAGGCCGCCGACCAAGTAATTCCTTAGCGAGTGCCGGCCCGTTCATGCCGGGCATCGCCGCATCGGTAACAAGGACGTGTATCGGTCCGGGGTGCGCAGCGGCAAGTTCCAAAGCGCGCGCGCCGGATTCCGCGGCCAGCACAGAATATCCGTGCGAAGACAAGTATTGCGTCGCAACTTCGCGAACGCCTTCTTCATCGTCGACGACGAGAATCGTTTCGCTTCCACCGGTTTCTTTGCCGGCATTTTCTTTTTCGATGGTTTTCGGATCAGGCTCCTTCACCGCCGGCAAAAAAATTTCAAACGTCGTGCCGGAGCCAAGCGTTGAATCAACCCAGATCCAGCCGTCACTCTGTTTAACGACGCCATAGACCGTAGCGAGGCCCAGCCCGGTGCCTTTGCCAAACTCTTTCGTTGTAAAAAATGGCTCGAAGATGCGCGCCTGCGTAGCCGCGTCCATTCCCGTGCCGGTGTCAATTACGCGCAGGCGAATGTAGTCCACTTCCGGCATTCCCGGACGCCGCCGCACGATCGATGAATCACCCGTAACGTGGTCGACGATCGCCGTCACCGTGCCGCCGTTCGGCATCGCATCGCGAGCGTTGATCGCCAGGTTCAGAACGACTTGCTCAAGTTGGCTTTCGTCTGCTCTCACCCAAAGCGGGTCGGCGGGCAACTGCAGTCGAAAATCGACCATGGGCCCGAGCAAGCGCCGCAAAAGATTGGCGATGTCCTTCACCACGGTGCGCATTTCAATTACGCGTGCTTGAAGTACCTGTTTGCGGCTGAAGGCGAGAAGTTGCTGCGTAATGCCCGCCGCGCGATCCGACGCTTTTTGAATCGCTTCGACATTGCGCGCAATACCGGCGTCCACGCCCGGCCGGTTGAGCAGCAATTCGACGTGGCCGCGTATCACCATCAAGAGATTGTTGAAGTCGTGCGCGACTCCGCCGGCGAGTTGTCCAATGGCTTCCATTTTTTGCGCGCGGCGCAGATGTTCTTCGAGTCCGCGGCGGTCGGTCACGTCATACGTAATGCCACGCATGCGATATGCGCGCGACTCGGCATTGCGAAGCACGCGCCCGGCGCTCGCCAGCCAGTGTTCGCGGCCGTCGGGCCAGCGTACACGGTATTCCGCGCCGTACGCTTCGTCGTGCCGCAGCGCTTCGCGCACGGCGTGGCGCACCCATTCGCGGTCTTCCGGGAAGACGAGTTCGAGAAATTTTGCTGCGGTTGCAGGAGCTTCCTTGGGATTCAGGCCAAACAGCGAACAGTGCCGGTTGTCCCAGAACAACGCATCGGTTTCGGGATCCCATTCCCACATGCCGAGATGCGCCGCTTCGAGCGCGAGCCGCAAACGCTCTTCGGATTCGCGCAGCGCGACTTCCGTCGCTTTCCGCTCGCTGATGTCGAACAAAATTCCGTAGAGTACCGGAACATCGAAACCCTCCGGCCGGATGATCATACTTTCGTCACGAAACCAGATGACTCGGCCGTCTTTCGACACCATTCGGTATTCCGCAAAAAATGCCGTGCCCGTTTTGTGCAGGCGTTGCTCTTCCGCCAGAACGAGTTCGCGATCGTCCGGGTGTACGTGTTGCAGCCACAGCGATGGATTGGCGAGCCACTCCTCGGCTGCGTATCCGAGGTATTCCTTAATTTGCGGGCTGACGTAGTGCCACTTGGCTTCTGACCCGAAATGCGAAATGTAGACAATCCCTGGCACGCGCTCGATGAGCGAACGATACAGCGCTTCATTGGGAACGATCGCAGACATGCTGGGGCGTTCCGCGGGGGCCGTTGTAGCCGGGGCGCCCGAAGCGTCGAGTGGGCCGGGAAGGGACGTACGCCGCATCGTCTGTTTGCGCGCTTCCAACAGCGCAGGAATCTTCGATTCCATCGCACCGGGACCTGTCGCGCACTATTTCGTTTAGTGTGGCGGCCGCCGTTGGGGCTGTCAATTGCGCCGTGGGACAGGCGTATCCGAAAGAGTAGGGAACAAGACAGGCCGTAAATGCTGACCTTGGCACAACTTACTCCGCTGAAAGACCTACAAGACCCTGGTCAAGATAGTATCGGCGGTAGCTGCCACGAGCCCAACGCGCTGGCGTAGACCTCATCACGCCGCCGCCAGCGCCGTCTTCCCCGCGGTTTCCCTGGCGGTGCTGGCGTCGAACCGCTGGTTCGAGACTCAGACCGAGCCAGAAACCAGCATGAACCCCAGAACGCCCTGTGGGACACCCCCGCGCCAAGTCAGGGAACATACCAGCTTCAAGATATAAGCAACGGCCAGATATCCACAGAACCTCGATCTCCCGAACGATTCCTCTCCAAAGCGTGTCCCATAAGTTATATTATGTTAACTAGAAAATGAGGCTGGATTCCGCTCCTGTGGACGCACTGTGGATAAGGCCTCACCCGCTTCCCCGCCTATTGATTCTGCTTAAGCCTAAGGTTTAGTGGCTGCGCTCGCAGACTTCTGGTTGGCCAGTTCGTATTGAATAAATCGTTCGATCGTGGCTGCGTCCGCTCCGACCACGCGCCTTCCGTTAATGAATACGGTCGGCGTACTCGAGACGTCGAGCGTGCGCGCGTTGGCTACGCTGGCGTCCACCGCGTCGGCGGCTGCCTTGGACGCCAGGCAGCTCTTGAACGCCCCTTGGTCCAATCCGGCCTGTCCAGCGAAGTCCATGGCCTTGTCCCAAGCGTTCGCAGCTGAGATAAGGTCCTGCCCGTCATAAAAGCTGTCGTAGATTTTCCAGAACGATTTGGGGTTCTGCGTATACGCACAACGTCCCGCGAGGGCGGCCGTCTTAGCCCACGGATGAATCTGCTCGATGGGGTAGTCCTTAAAGTAAAACTTCACCTGTGGATAGGTCGGCAGCATGGTCCGAAGCTGCTCGTGCAAGTTCTTGCAGACGGGACACTCAAAGTCCGCGAACTCGACAACTGTAACCGTAGAGTGCTCAGAGCCGGTGAATGGCGCACTCGCTAGGTCGATCTTCGCGCGGGTCTCTGCCAGCGGATCTTTACCCAAGTCGGAGACGTCCCCGCGAATCAGAAATTTCCCGTCCCTGCTGAGGTACATCTTTGCCGTGTCGTGGCTCTCGCCTGACACCAGTTCCACCGTGGTCACCAGCAGGCCGGGGACTTCTGACTCTTTAGGTTCGGGGATGGTCAGCTTGACCTCCGGGCCGAACGCGTAAATGTGCCGGAGATACTTCTCGATTTTCTTCTGCAGATCGGACTGCGGACCGGCAGCGGCTTGCCCGCGCAGAGGGGAATTCCCTGCCACCGCTCCCAGGAAAATTCCAAGTACCACAAGACGCCAGCAGGCTCTCACCGGAAACCTCTCTCTATGGAACAAATTTCTGCGCGATCGGGAACGGCCGACCAAATCCGAACGCGCGCGAAGTTATTTTAAGGCCTGGAGCGGATTGTTTGCGCTTATATTCGTTACGGTCTACGAGCGACGCAATGTCGCGCACCAGCTTTATCTCGAATCCGTATTTCTCCGCAATCTCCTGCGGACTCTTTAAATCCTCGATGTAGGCCTTCAGGATGCGGTCCAGCACGTCGTACGGTGGCAGGCTGTCCTCATCCTTCTGGTCCGGTCGCAATTCTGCGGAAGGCGCTTTTTCGATCGTCGAGCGGGGAATCAGTTCCCTTTCGCGATTGATCCAGTTGGCCAGTTCGTAGACCATCAGCTTCGGCACGTCGGAAATCACCGCTAGCCCGCCGGCCATATCGCCATACAGCGTGCAGTATCCAACGGCCAGTTCCGATTTGTTTCCCGTGCTCAGCACCATCGATCCAAATTTATTCGACAGCGCCATCAAATAATTTCCGCGGATGCGCGCCTGAATATTCTCTTCCGTCACATCTTCTTTGCGCCGTCCAAACGCGGGCTTCAGCGCCGTACGATACGCGTCAAATACGTCGCCAATCGGCAACGTCATGAACTCAATACCGAGATTCTTGGCCACCGCAGCCGCATCGGATTTGCTGCCTTCCGATGAGAACGGCCCAGGCATGGAAACGCCCAGCACATTCTCCGAGCCAAGAGCCGCTACAGCCATTGCGGCAACAACCGCCGAGTCGATTCCTCCGCTCAGGCCAACTAAAACCTTTGTGAATCCGCATTTGTGAACATAATCGCGCGCCCCGGTGACCAACGCGCGGAACGCGTATTCGATCTCCTGCCGCGGTTGTTCGTGAATCTCTCCCTCACCCGTTTCGGTGTCGAACAGCACCAGGTCTTCTTCAAACGCCAAAGCCTGTGCAGCCACTTTTCCGTCCGGTGTAAGCGCAACGCTCGCGCCATCGAAAATCAGGCTGTCATTCCCGCCGAACTGGTTTACATAGACAACCGGCTTCCGGTTATGCACCGCGATCGCTCGCAGCATGTCCACGCGCAGCGCACGCTTATCAATCGAATAGGGGGACGCGGAGATGTTCAGCAGCACGTCAGTTCCCTGCTGGAAGAGCTCGACGATGGGGTCGCGGTCGTAGCGGCGATTCGGCCAGAAGTTTTCGTCGTTCCACGCGTCTTCGCAAATCGTCACGCCGAGCGACTGGCCGTGAAACTCCACGGTTTGTTGTTTTTCCGCCGGATGGAAATAACGCGATTCATCGAACACATCGTACGTGGGCAAAAGCATTTTGCTCTGCTCGAAAAAGACTTTGCCGCCGCACAGCAGCGCCGCCTTGTTGGCGATCGATTTCAGCTTGCCATTCTTCACTCGCCCCACGAATCCAACAACCGACGGAATCGTCAGCGCCTTGGCCAGCGCCTTCAGCTCTTTCTGGTTTCGATCGATAAATCCAGGCCGTTCCAGCAAATCCTGAGGTGGGTAACCGCACAGGCAGAGTTCGGAAAATACCGCCAAATCCGCGCCGCGCTTCTTCGCCGTTTCAGAAAGCGCGAGGATGCGAGAGGAGTTCCCTGCAAAGTCGCCGATGGTGGGATTAAACTGCGCGAGAGCTATTTTCATGCTCGGACTTCAGAATACCGCCTGCCCTGTTGGTACGCAAATTCGCTGTACATTGAGTTTCCCGTGTGGCGAACAATGCAACTTCCGCGCACAAAAAAACTCCTGAGACCTGGCGCACGCCACAATCTCAGGAGTCTAAAGTCGTCGAGAGAAATTAAACGCTGAACGAACTTCCGCAGCCGCAGGTGCTCTTCACGTTCGGGTTGTTGAACTTGAAGCCCGCGCCTTCCAGCGTCTCGATGTAGTCGATTTCGACCCCTTCGAGATACATGGAGCTCATCTGGTCCACGGCAACCTTCAAACCGTCAAAATCAACCACTTCGTCGCTCTCGTTCGTCTGGTTCTCGAACGCCATGTGATATTGAAAGCCAGAGCAGCCGCCGCCAACCACCGCCACGCGAAGCGTGGACGGGACGGGGTTCTGCATGCTCATGATTTCTTTCACTTTAGAGTTTGCAACCGACGTCAGTCGAATCATGGAATCCTTAGCCTCCTCCCGCGCCTAGTTCCGCGGGAACCTTACACACCTAGTATAACAAAACTGCTCGTTTCGTGCAGCGGGCCTGTTGCCAATCAGAAACGCTGTCGCCTGCGGCTTTTCGCAACCCGCGGCTCCTCCCTTACACTAGAATGCACCATGAGCCATAAAGTCACCTTGATCCCCGGCGAAGGAATCGGGCCGGAAGTTGCCGCAGCCGCACAGCGCGTCATTGACGCGTCCGGAGCCAAAATTGAATGGGAAGAAATTCAAGCCCGCGCCAGTGAAGGCTCCGAGAAAGGCCCGTTGCTCAACAAGGCCGCAATCGAATCCGTAAAACGCAACCGCGTCGCGCTCAAAGGCCCCATGGCCACGGCCGTTGCCGGCGGCCCTCCCAGCGTCAACGTCGCCCTACGCAAGACGCTCGACCTCTACGCCAACCTGCGCCCCGTGAAAAATGTCCCCGGCGTGCAGTCGCGCTTTGAAAACGTGGACGTCGTACTCGTCCGCGAAAATACCGAAGATTTGTACTCCGGCCTCGAGCATGAAGTGGTTCCCGGCGTGGTCGAAAGCATCAAGATCATCACCGAAAAGGCTTCCACGCGCATCGCACACTTTGCTTTTGAATACGCCAAGCGCCATGGCCGAAAAAAAATTCACGCCATCCACAAAGCCAACATCATGAAGCTCTCCGACGGCCTGTTTCTCAAGTCCATTCGGACCGTAGCCGAGAAATATCCCGGCATCGAATACAAGGAACTCATCGTCGACAACGCCTGCATGCAAATGGTCCTGAAGCCCGAGCAATATGACGTTCTGCTGTTGCCCAACCTTTACGGCGACGTGATGAGCGATCTCGCGGCCGGCCTGGTCGGTGGTCTTGGCGTCGTCCCTAGCGGAAATATTGGCGATCAAGCGGCTATGTTTGAAGCAGTCCATGGAACAGCTCCCGACATTGCCGGCAAGGGCCTCGCCAATCCCACTGCGCTTCTCATGAGCAGCGTGATGATGCTCGATCACCTCGGCGAACTTCCCGCCGCTCGCCGCATCCAGGCCGCCCTGGAAAAAGTCTATCGCGAGGGAAAACACACCACGCAAGACGTCGGCGGCAAAGCAGGAACCGCCGAATTCACCGAAGCGGTTGTCTCTGCCTTGCAGTAACCCGCGCAGAATCAATGCTTGTGGACCTATTCCGCGTTTTGGCGTCTTTTGGCAATTCCAGTCGGCTAAGTTCCCTGTTTTAAATACCTACGAAAAAGTGGGGGTACGCCCTATTGCCCTGGTGGCGCATAAACCTGGTACACCATGAAATACACGACGACGCCCGTTACACTCACGTACAGCCACAGCGGCAGAGTCCATCGCGCAATCAGCTTGTGCTTGTCGAAACGCTCCTGCCAGGCGCGACGCAGGGTCACCAGAATCATCGGTACAATCACGACAGCCAGAATCGTGTGCGAAATCAGAATCGTGAAATAGACGGGACGAATCCAGCCTTGTCCTTGAAACAACATAACCCGATGCACGCGGATATGGTAAATCAGGTAGGAAATCAGAAACGCTGTCGAAACCCCAAACGCGGAAATCATGAACCGTTTGTGAACGGCCATCTTCCCCGAACGAATCGCGGCATATCCGCACACAAGCAATACCGCGCTGGTCCCATTCAAAATCGCATTAACCGCCGCTTGCGAAATCAACGCGCAACCTTGTCGTACATCATGAGTCCTAACAGAAGAGGAATATGGAGCACGGTCGCGTGCATCAACCATTTCGCACGCGCATTCGATTTTGAACTCGCCGCCCATAGGCCAACCTGCAACAGACCAGTGCTCACGACCAGCGCTCCGAAGAAATAGAGCACACCCGCCAATCCGAGGAGCGACGGCAGCAATCCAATTCCAATCAATCCGATCGAAGTCAAAATAATCTGGCGGAAAGTCCGCGTCCCGTCGCGATCCACTACTGGCAACATTAGGATCCCCGCGCGCGAATAATCGTCGCGGTACATCCACGCGATCGCATGAAAGTGCGGAAACTGCCACAAGAACAAAATTGCAAACAGCGCCCACGCGCCACGGTCCAGTGAACCAGTCGCTGCCGCCCAACCGATCATCGGCGGCACCGCACCCGGAAATGCCCCGACAAACGTCGCCCACACCGTGCGCTTCTTCAGCGGCGTATACGCCAGCAAATAACTCACACACGTCACGATGCCAAGAATTGAAGCCAGCGCCCCGCCGGCAATCCACAAATCCGCCGCGCCAACGACAGCCAGCCCAACTCCAAACAGCAGTGCTTCGTTCGGCTTCAGCACACCGCTGGGCAAAGGCCGCCCGGCCGTCCGCCGCATGTACCGGTCTGAATCTCGCTCAATGTAGTGATTGAGCGCCGCCGTCCCCGCGGCAATCAACATCGTGCCGAACACGGTATGCGCCAGCCGCAACCAATCCACCGGCCCGCGCGCGCCCATATAAAAGCCTGCGCCCGTCGTCATCAGCACCAGCAGCGACACATCCGGCTTCGTCAGCGCGACGTACGCCCCTGCGCGCGAAGCCAGCGTCAACTGTGTTGTCTGCGCTGTGCTCATCCAGCGATCGCCTGCTGCCCTTTCGTAACCGTCACTGCCCCAACCCGCGAAACAGTGCGGTAACAAAGCAACGCAACAAATACCGAAATGCCAAACGTGATCGCTCCAAAAACGGTGTGAATTACCGTCAGCCAAATCATCACCGGCATGGGATGTGGCGCATCCGCGGTGCTCAATCGCGACCAATATGCCAGCGCGCCCAGCAAAATTTGCGTTCCAATCACCGAGTGAAGCAGCACTCGGCCAAACGTCAGTTCCGACGACGCATCGAACCTTCGTCGCAGCACGGCGGCAATCCAGATCGTCGTGCCGAGCACCGCCAGCGACCCCGCCATGTGCGGCCAAATGGGCATGTCCTGATGGCGGAACCCTGCGCCCAGAAAAACTTGAATAAACGTAACGACCGCGTTCACGACCGCTACGCTGTGTACCGGCGGCGGCCCTGCGTCCGCAATCATCGGCCGTTCGCTCACCCACCATTTGCTCGTGAATACGGCCATACCCAAAATCGCCGCAAACATAATCTGTCCGAAGCACGCATGCAGTTCCGGCAGCCAATACTGCAGCAATTTGCGAACGACTTCGCCACCGAGCACCGCTTGCACGACGACTCCGCCGACCGCGATCGCGGCAAACCAACGCAGCCAACGCCGCGGTTCCATGAGCCAAATCAAAATTGCTTCGCCAAGCAACAAAATCCCCAGCACCCCCGCAATCACGCGATGCGAATGTTCAAAAAATGATCCGGGATTCTGAATCAGCTGCTTCAGCGACGGAAACCAGGTGCCGAACGATTTCGGCCAGTCAGGCACGGAAAGCGCCGCGCCATTCGACGTCACCAGCGCTCCAAAAACGAAAAGCAGAACTGTCCAAAGGAATACGAATACTGCATACCGGTGCAACAGGGGTTTATAAGAGGTGGTCATTTCTCCGCTCGCGAACGAAAAAGTATAGCGCAAGCGGGAAGAATCTGCAGGTGTCAGGCAGTGCGTCGCAGGTGGTCGCTGGACTCGGCAGTATTCGTTCCGTGCAACACTAAGTCTTTCAAGCAAGCAATGAATGACGGCGAGTCGCCCACGGCCGGCATCATCCTGAATCGCTCGATTCCATATTTTTTCGCGTCAATCCGTCCATCAATGTTGATCTCGTGCAACGTTTCGATATGTTCTGTGACGAAAGAAATCGGCACGACCAATATTTCTTTTACGCCTTCGTGCCCAAGTCGCTCCATCGTTCCGAGAAACGGAGGTTCGAGCCACTTTGCCGGCCCAACGCGACTCTGGTAGCAGAGCAAATGTTCCTTAGGCCACTTCGGGTATTTCTGCGCACCAAGATCGCAAGTCAATCGCACAGTCTCTGCCACCTGGTTCGGGTAAGGGTCGCCCTTCTTCACCAGGCTCATGGGCAATCCATGCGCGCTGAAAAGCAAATGAATCCTGGAACTGTCCGGAAACTGCCGCAGGCAGACGCCAATCTTGTGTACAAGCGCCTGAATGTAAAGCGGATGATTGTAAAACTGTCCAATCGTGCGCAGCGGTGGGCCGCTGTTTCCCTCACCGTACACTCGCTTCCATTCCTTCAAACTGCTTAAGGTCGTCGCATAGGAAAAGTGTGGATAGAGCGGAAGCAGCACAATCTCATCTAACGGTCCTGCCGCTTTCAGCGCAGCCACGGCCTCATCCGTCATCGGCTTCCAATAGCGCATCGCCGTAACCGCGACGGCCTCCACTTCCGGCGCCAGCGCCGCCAACAGCGCTTTTCGTTGTCGCTCGGTCAGAATTCCAATCGGTGACCGGCGCCCAATCATCGCGTAACGACCGCTCACCGGAACCGACCGTTTCTTCGCGATGTAATTCGCCAGCGGCGTCCGCAGAAATCCAAGCGGCCCCATCGGGATGATGTCTGGATCAAGAAATAGGTTCCGCAAAAACGGCTCGACCGCATCCAGCGAATCCGGCCCGCCCAGCTGAAACAACACCACTCCGATCCGTTTTTTGCCGCTCAACGCGATTCCCTTTCGCCCATTTCCCGCTTTTCATTTACCCTGTCGCGTGGAATCCTGCAGCCGTTCTTTCAAGCGGCCCAATTCTTCTTTGAGGCCGGCGGCCCGCTTGGCCACGCTCAGGGAAAACACAAAGAAAATTCCCCACCCGATCAGATACGCGGCAAACACGCTGTCGAGATTTTTCAAGTTGCCTCCAGTTCCTGTTCGAGCGTTCGCAATTCTTCACGAGATGATTCGAGTTCATATCGCTGCCGGATCAGCAGCGCCATCAGGCACGTCAAGCTCAGCCACGATAAATAGAAAACTTTACGCATGGTCGGATCCAGTCCGGCGCTCGTAAACACGACGGGCTGCGGATGCTGCGTTCGCCACCACCAGATCGAACCATAGACCAGTGGCACGTCGAGAAAAGTAAACACGCCAAAAAACGCGCTGACCAGCGCACGGCGGTCGGCTTCATCAATCATCGTGCGCAAAATCAGAAATGCCACGTAGAGCAGCCAAAGCACCAGCGTGGAAGTGAGCCGTGCGTCCCACGCCCACCACACGCCCCAAGCTGGATGCGCCCAGATCGGTCCCGTAAGCAGCACGACCGTGCAAAAAGCCACCCCAACTTCCGCCGAAGACACGGCGAGCCAATCCCACTTTGGCCTCCGCGTCAATATGTAAGCGACGGATCCAATGCAGGAAATAAGAAACGCCATCAGCGAAACCATTCCGCTAGGAGCGTGCAGATAAAAAATGCGTTGCACCAGCCCCATCGTCGATTCTGTCGGCGCGACGAAAAACGAAAAATACGCCGTCACGCCCATCAGCACGCAGACCAAAAATGTGTAAACGCCGGTTTTTGCCATCGTCACGTCACTCTTCCAGAAGATATTCGCCGAAAAGCCATAGCGCCGTCAAAAAAACCACGTCGAATGCCGCCAGGATGGCCAGCCAGTCCCAGCGGAGCCCCGGATTCTCGCCGAGGAGCGCCGCCGTAGCCTCCGTGCTGGCAAGCAAGATCGGCACCAACAGAGGAAGTAAGAGCATCGGTAACAACAGCTCCCGCATCCGCGCCTGCGACGAAATCGCGGACAAAGCGGTTCCGGTCACCGCGATTCCGATGCTGCCAAGCAGAAATACCAGTATCAATTGAGGGAATACCCGCATTATCTTCACATTGAAGAACACGGCAAAAAGCGGCAGCGCCAGGAGTTCCGTGATTAGCAGCAGACAGACATTTGCGACGAGCTTTGCCAGAAAGATGGCGAACGGATCCCCAACCGAAAGTCGTAGTGCGCTCAGAGTGTCGTTCGTCCGCTCTTTCAAAAAACATGGCTGTAACATGAGCGAGGATGAAAAAAGAATTGCAAGCCACAGCAGCCCAGGCGCAACGCTTTTCGGATCAGAAACGGCCGCATCGAACGTAATACTAAACAATGCGATTACGGTCAGGACGAAAAACATCGTAGTGATAAGCAGTTCGCGCGAGCGAAACTCGGTCTGCAACTCTTTACCGACTAGCGCAGCGGTATTGGCGAATAGACGCATCTACGCCTCGCTCACCGCGAACACACTTTGGAAAGTGGCCCCGGCTCGCGTATCCGCGATGAGCGTCCCTGCGTCCAGCCTTGCTGCCCGTGTCGCCAGTTGCGAAAGTGCCGATTCACCGTGCACGCTCATCACGATCGTGCGTCCTTGATCGCGCAACTCGCGGATGCGGTTCGCAAGCCACACCATGCTTTCCGTATCGAGCCCGGTACCGGGTTCGTCGAGTAACATCAAGCCGGGATTGTTCAGCAGCGCCCGCGCAATCGCCAGACGCTGTTTCATTCCGCGCGAAAATGTTCTCACCAGTGACGCAGTTCGCGCTGTCAGGTTGGTCGCTTCGAGCAATTCCAGTGCCCGTCGCCGCGGTTCTGCGATTCCCAGCAGTCGCCCAAACAACTGAAGATTTTCTTCCGCCGTCAGCTCCTCATAGAGCATGATCGCGTGCGAAACATAGCCAATCGCCGGGACTGCGCCTTCCTTCAAACCACTAAAAGCTAGTTCTCCGCGCGTCGGCCGCGTCAACTGTGAAGCCACGCGCAACAGCGTCGTCTTTCCGGAGCCGTTCCGCCCCGTCAACGCAACGCACTCGCCCGCGGCGATTTCCAAATCCAATCGTCGCAGCGCATAGAGACTGCCAAATCGTTTTTCGATTTTTGTGAATTTAAGTCCCGCGGGGCGGCCGATGCGCTCGCTCACCGCGTCAGCCTCGCACCAGGTCTCGTAGGATTTGCTCGGCGCGGGCGCGTTCCGCCGCATAGTCGGCTTCTGAAATTGTGCCAGCCTGCCGCCGCAACTCCAGCTTGAAGATCAAATCTTTCAGACCGTCGAGGCTCATCGCCGTGTGTTGATCGAGCGCCGCCATCGACGTCGATTGCTCCACGGCGGCTTCAGCTTTCGTGCTGCCCGCGGGTCCGGTTGCCGTGCTCTTCTTTTTCTCACTGGAGACGGGGTTCACCACGGCCGCTGCCCCACCCGCGGGGACCACCACGGTCTTCCTCGAAAGCAAATATCCGCCAAACGCAAAACCAATCACCAGGATGCCAAACACCGGCCACTTCAGCGAGTCCAGTCGCCCTGGGACAACCTGAATCGGTACGCCCCCGCTGGTGCCGGCGTCTTCTCCGCCTTGCCGCCCGTTCGCGGATTGCGCGTCTCCGCCGGCGTTGCTCGCTTCCTGCGGAGGTGGCGCGGTTCCGGAAAGTTTGACGGTAAAGGCACTCGCGCCGGCTGCAATCGTGTGCTCAAACAAATTCATTCCCTGCTCTTGGCCGGCCGAAGTCAGTTGATCGCCGGATAAGGTGACGCTCGGCGGCACCACCAAAATCATGCGCTGCTCGCCGTGCGATGGCGTGAGTTTTATCGTCGCGGCATCTCCCGCGTACGGAAGTTCGTACGCAAGCCGAACTTCGCTATCTCCCGGCCGGAATGCATAGGCGAATGCGTATTTGTTGCCGCCCTTTTCAATCGGGGTTTGCGTGACCGGCATGCCCGCCGGTCCAGCCGCGGCAACTTGCTTCAGCTCCGCCTTCTCCGGCAATGAGAATTGAAAATTGCCGTCCGCGCGAAAAAAAGCCACCGGCGGTTTCGTTTCATTTCGTACGAGCAACTGCTCCGCAACCGTCAAACTCGCCCCATTGGGCTGAAAAATAATCAGATGTGACGGCACGGTGACTGCCTTGGCGTCGCCAGACAGGTCGTAGACATTCACTTCGACTGAATCTTTTCCCGGCGGCAACGGCTGGTGAAAATTCACGCCTTTGTACACCGCGCGCACCAGCATCGGCTGTGCGCCGATTGCCGGATTGTCAAAGGTAAACTGTCCCTGCGAATCGCTCTTGGTATTCGCTACAGGCTGCATCCCGCCTTGCAATTGAATCAGGATCACTTCGACCGACGAGGCGGGCCTGCCCGTTGTTGCGTTCGTGACCTTGCCTTGTAACGTCGCCGCTTGCGCCGAACCGCTAGCCAAAGCACACAGAACCCCAAGCACCCACAACCGCCGCACGGAAAACTTCATCGATTGCCCTCTGCGGAAGAAACCGTCTTTGGCCCGCGCGGACGCTTCGTTTGAGATTCGGTCACCTGATCGATTTCCAGCAGCACCTGCGCTACTTCCATTTCGAGCGATGTCTTCATTTGCTCGTAGTCGCCTTCCGAATATTTACCTGCGCGGTTTTCAAATCGCAAGTCGCGGATATTATCGTAAATCGTGTCGCGCCGTTCCAATAGTTGATCCAGTTTGGAGCGATGCGGCGCCAGGTCAGACGCATCGGGCTGAATAAAGAAAATGAACAAAACCGCCGCCATTGCCAGCGCAAAGCACGCTCCGAGCACGGCCCAGTCATTTAGGCCCGCGTTCGCCGCGAAAAATGCCAAGAATAACAAGCTCACTCTTCCGTCGCTTTCTGCGCCATAGCCCGCGCATGTTCCAGCATCGCCGGTGTTATCGTCTTCGAGTTCGCCGCAACCGCTTCGGCGGCGACGCCCCGCTTTCTCCAGCGGCCAATGACAAACACAACTAGCCCGGCTCCCGCGAGCAAATAAACGACCGGCATCAGCCAAGCCACTAATCCAAATCCCACTTTTGGCGGCTCGACGTAAGCAGCCGTCCCATACTCCTTGATCATCGCCTCAATCACTTGCGCATCTGTCAGTCCTCTGTCCAAATGACCTTGAATTTCCTTGATCATCGTCTTGGCGAGATCACACGGACCGGAAAATGCGCCGCCGACGTGGTAGCACGTCCCCGCAGATTGTTCACAGCCGCCGCACGAGCATTTAACTAGCTTGCCCAACTCGTGTGCATGATCAAGTTCCGCTCGCACACTGACCACGGCAACCGGTGCAAGCGCCAGCGAAGCAGTGAATACGTATGTCAGGATTCTTCTGGTTCTAGTCATGCCCTTCCCTCAAGGTCACCGTGCTCGGCACGGCGGTTGCAAACCCCGGAGCTGTCTCCGGCACCTTTGAACCAGACAAAACAAGCACAGCTTGGCGAGGTGTGACGAGCGCCACGATCGTTCCCATAACGACCACAACGCCGCCATACCAAACCCACTTCACCAGCGGGTTCAGGAAGACGTGAATCGTCGGCACATCGCTTCCCTGATTCACGCCGGCGTAGACGACGTACAGGTCTTCGCGCAGCGTCGAATAGATCGCGACCATGGTTCCTGACTCCTGATTCGTCGGGAAATTGCGCCGCTCCGGAAAAAGAATCATAACCGGCTTGTGGTCTTTCATCACTTCCACGATCATCCGCTCGGCCATGTAATTCTTTTCTTGTTTCTGATCGACCGCCTGAAGCAGCAGTTCATACGGCCCGATCTTCACCGTGCCGCCAATGCCAATTTCCTTTTGCACTTCTTTGTTGAAGGCCTGTCCGGCCAGTCCGACAAAAATCATGACCATGCCGAAGTGCACGATATACCCGCCGTACCGCCGCGTATTCCGCAGAGTCAATTCCATTGCGGAAGACAACCAATTCAGTCCGCTCCGTGCACGAATCACTCTGGCGCCGCGGTAGTATTCGACCGCAAGTGTTGCCGCGACAAACGTGCTCAACAAGAAGCAAACGATCGCGTAAAAATCGCGTGCGCCAAGAGCGATGGCCAACACGCCGCCGGCTATTCCAATGACGCTCGGCCAGAGGAAGTTTCGCCGCAAGCTTTCGCCAGAGGTCTTCCGCCACGCAAGCAATGGCCCTACGCCCGTGAGGAACAGCAGAAGCAGTCCGAGCGGGATATTTACTTTGTTAAAGAACGGGGCGCCAACGCTGATGCGCGAACCCGTGAACCATTCCGAAAAAACCGGGAAAAGCGTACCGGACAAAATCGCGATGCACGCCACAAGCAGCACGAGGTTGTTGAACAAGAAGCTCGACTCGCGTGAAACCATCGAGTCAAGTTGATTCTCACTCTTCAGGTAATCGCGATTCTTAAAGTATGCAAACAAACACACGGCAATCACGACCAGCAAAAATCCAACAAACCAACTTCCAATATTGGATTGCGCAAACGCGTGAACCGAGCTGACCACACCGCTTCGCGTGAGCATCGTCCCAAGAATACAGAGCATGAACGTGATGAAGACCAGCCACACGTTCCACACCTTCATCATGCCGCGCTTTTCCTGCATCATTACGGAGTGCAGAAACGCCGTGCCGGTCAGCCACGGCAAGAACGAAGCGTTTTCAACGGGGTCCCAGCCCCAATAGCCGCCCCAACCAAGCACCGCGTAAGCCCAATGCGCGCCGAGCAAAATTCCCACCGTCTGAAAGCACCAAGCAATCATCGTCCACTTTCGCGTCAAGTGGATCCACTTCTCGCCGGGATACCGGCCGAGCAGCGCCGCGAGCGCGAACGCAAACGGAATCGTGAATCCGGTGTATCCCGAATACAGATTGGGCGGGTGAATAATCATTTCCGGATACTGAAGCACCGGATTCAGCCCGCTTCCGTCCGCCCGCATGTAGTATTCAAGCCCACCGGAAGCATTCGCAATCGCCAGCGCCTTGAACGGGCTCGCGACAAAATTGCTAATCGTCAAAAAGAAAAGCTGCACGCCGGCGAGGATTGTCCCGACGTAGGGCATCAATTCGCCGTGCTTGTTCCGGTATGCGATCAGCACCGAAAAAATGTAAATCGACATCAGGAAGCACCAGAACAGCAGTGACCCTTCCTGACCGGACCACAGGGCGACCACTTTGAAAAACGTCGCAAGGTCCCGATTGCTGTGCGACGCCACATAGGCCATCGAATAGTTGTCGGTGACGAACAAATAGACGACGCTGAATGTAGCCAGGAAAATCAACGCGCACGCCGCCATGCCCGCCTGGCGCGCGCTCTTAATTAACAGGGCATGTCGTGTGAGGATGGCCGCGATTCCGCCGACCAATGCGTACAGCGCACAAACAAAGGCAAGTAAGAGTGCAAACGAACCGAATACGTCCACGCTGCCTCCGCTTTCAATATAGAGCGCGCTGGGTTGCTACAAAATTCGTTACGAACGGCCCGTCGAATTCGCCGGTCGCGGCACTTCGCCGGGAGCCGCTTCGTATTTCGACGCGCATTTCGCCTGCACGTGCTCCGCGACAAACCGCCCGTCCGAACCCATTCTGCCTTCGATCAGCGCCTGAGAATTATCTATAAAAGAATCCGGCAGCGGGTCATTGCCCGTGTAGCTCACGGAGAGCGACTTTCCTTCGCCCAGTAGGACAAAGTCCGTTTTTCCGCTTGCGTGATGAATACTGCCGGGCTGCACGGTGCCGCCAACGCGCATACGGTGCGCCGCAGCCGCCCCGCGCAGCGTTTCAACCTCTGCGATCGTGTGGTAATACGTTTTGCTCTCGCCGTAACCGAGCCACGCCAGGCTCGCCATGGACACCAAAATGATCCCGATTCCAATCCCAAATTTGGCTTGTTTTTTCATCGTGAGCACCTACATTCACTGCGTAAGCTTCGTGTAAACTCCATGCTATCACAGGCCCCGCATCGCGGATGTGAGCGTGCTCACACCTTCACTGCTGCCCAAGTCGAACGGGGCGCCGCCGTTTAGTAAGAGTTCTGCGCCTAGTTTCGCAGCCTTCAGTTCGTCAACCACCGGAACGAGCTCTCTCGAAATAAGGATCACCCGTTTCGGCCGTAGCGACCCGCGCAATCGCCGGGCCACGCTCGGCAATTTGCGCTCTAAGGCCTCCGCCAGACCAGAGGTTTCGCGTCCCGGCTCGGCCGGGCATTCCAGGACGTGAGTCAAAACCAATCCGCGTTTCTGGAATTCCGCCAGCGCTGCTTCGACGTCGCGACCTTCGGCCTGAATTCCCAAAGCCCGAAGCAGCGCCGCCGCTTCGCCGCTAAATTCTGTCCCCGCCGCATACAGGAAACTCTTCTCATCAGTTGGCGACTGCGCCCCAAGAAACACTGCTTGCACGTGAATCGGCCGGTAGCGCGTCGCAAATTCCAATCGTCGCAATCGCCGGGCGATATGCTCAGACGAAGCCCCGAGCCCGCACCCGTCGCACGTCAGCTCTTTTACCGCAGCTTGTGAGTTCATGATGGATTCTTTCCATCGTAGTGCACCGGTGGCCGCAGAGCAAACTGCCGCCATCCCCAAGGACGGGACGAGCGCACCCGATTTCGTTTGAATCGTGGGCGGGTAAAGCGAAATTCAAACGGAAGGGTTTATTGCGATACCGTGGCGTCTTGCGGCAGTTTTGACCGCAGGCACCACTTCAGTTCCTGGCTCAATTCAGATACTTCCATGCCCGGCATGACGATAAATTTGCAAGCCAGCATTTCCCGCGGTTCGTCGTCGTCCGGCAGCTGGCATGTCACGCGGCAGTATTGGCAGTCTTGATTCCAGCAAAAGCGGCCGTACGGGATCGTCTCCGGGCTGATGAACTGGAAGCAGCGCAAAAGAGAATTCCGCTCGGGCACGTTGAACTTCTTCCCCAGAACGGTAATCTCCACCAACTTTTCATAAGGACGGAAAGGTTCGGACATAGAAGGTTCCCATTTTCCGCGAATTGCCTGCTTGTCGGTGCCAGCCCCCAAGCCAATCCGCTCTCCGAAGACACTTTCAGACTAGCTCCGGAGGGAGTCCGCGCCCACACAATCCTGCGATATGAGTTTCCTATCTGCTACGGGGGAAAATCTGAAGACTTTATGCGCGCTGAAACTTGAGGAGCGCGAACAAACCGAGTGTGGCCGCGGCCGTTAAAAGCAACGCGAGCGTTGATGGTTCCGGCGTAGCGACGCCCTGCACGGTGGCGCTTCCCAAGTCTACAAACTCGTTGTTGTCGAGTCCGAACAGGCCTGCCCCCGTAAGATCGAACGGGCCGCCCGGCAAAAGTATGGGCTGATCAACGGGCCCGCTGAAAAGTGTGTCACCGGTGAACTGGAAATAGTAGTCGTGGCCACCTGTCAAAAATTCGACGACAAACATACCGCCCAAGCTGGGTCCGGCGAAATCCACATCCTCGGCCGTGCCGGTGAAACTAGTCGCGGATGAACACCCCTGACACTGAAACGAATAGCTGATCGGCACATTCACAATGGCAAAGTCGCCCGCGGTAGCGTCAACGTAATCCGGAGTCGGCATCTGCGGCAATGTGAAATTCATCGAGTACGTGCCATCCGGCCCGCTCAGCGGTGCCGAGCCTACGCTCGAACTGAACGTACCCGTCACCGTGTATTGCACCTGCACGGAGTCGGCAAGAACTGGCGCTGCGCCGGCGCAAGTGAGGAACAAAAGTCCCAAGCAAACTCGCAAGCTAACCTTGATACGGCCCATGGCTAGATCACCTCTTACCTTGGACGGGGTCCGGCATTCGTTAAGAGGAGGCCCGTCTGAGAGATAATAAGGCAATCGTAGCACCAACTCAGGTCATTGAAATATAAGGACTTACTGGATTAATCGCTTATTCGGACAGGAGGGAGCATCCGAAATTGTGTAACTTTTTTCCCGTCCTATTTGCGGCGGGTTTTCAGCCTTGAATATCGAAAAACTGCCCCATCTTCCGAAACTTTTCGTAGCGTCCCTCGAGGAGTGTCTCCGGCCGGGTCAGAGTTAATTCCGCCAATTGCCGGTCCAGCACATCGCCCAGTAGCCGCGCCGCCGCCTCATGGTCGGTGTGTGCCCCACCCTCCGGCTCGCGCACAATTTCATCCACAATGCCAAAGTCCTTCAAATCCTTCGCGGTGATTTTCATCGCTTCGGCCGCGGTTTCCGCCTTCGCCGCATCGCGCCACATGATTGCAGCGCACCCTTCCGGCGAAATCACCGAATAAAAGCTGTTCTCCAAAATATTCACGCGGTCGCCCACCGCCACAGCGAGCGCGCCGCCCGATCCACCTTCGCCCGTCACCGTTACGATGACAGGAACGGGCAGCCGCGACATCTCACGCAAATTTCGCGCAATCGCTTCACCCTGACCGCGCTCCTCTGCGTCAATTCCCGGGTAAGCGCCGGGAGTATCAATGAACGTCAGCACCGGGCGATGGTACTTCGCCGCGAGCAGCATGACACGCAGCGCTTTCCGATAACCCTCCGGCTTCGGTTGCCCAAAATTGCGAATCACGCGTTGTTTCGTGTCACGCCCCTTCTGATGACCGACTACCGCGACGGGCCGTCCGTGGAATTTCGCCAGTCCAGCGATGATTGCTTTGTCGTCTCCGAACGCACGGTCGCCGTGCAGCTCCATAAAATCCGTGAACAGGTACTGCACAAAGTCCAGCAGGTACGGCCGTTGTTGATGCCGCGCGATCTGCGCGCGCTGCCACGGCCCGAGATGGGCGTAAAACTCGCGCCGCAGCTCCGCAACTTCCTGTCTTACGCGCTCGAGTTCCGCATCCGCTTCGGCCGTTCCGGCAAGCCGCTTCAGATCTTCCACATCTTTCTCGAGTCGCTCGATCTCGCGCTGTCTTTGCTCGCTCGGATCCGTTCCTGTTTTACCTTTTGCGCTCATTCGTTGTCCTAAGCCGCTGCCTGCTCACCCTTTAGCCTTCGAACGGCTTCGACCAGTTCCGGCGTCACCTTCACGCGCTGCTGCGAAGCCACCGTCGCCACCGTTCCATCGGCGGACACCAGTTCGAATATGACTTGGCTCACGCCCGGTGTGCCTTCAAACAAACGCTCGAGCTGATCGAGTGTCGCATCATTCAGTGCTTGCATGTTCATCCGCACGCGGAATTCCTGATTCGCGACTTTCTCCACGATATCTTCGATTCGGCGCGCTTCTTGCAACGACAGCCGTGTTCCTGCTTCTTCCACTTGCACGCGAACCTTCAGCAGTAGCGGAGTCCCCGGCTTGAGCAGGCTTTCGAATCGCGCAAAACTTTCCGGAAACGCCAGCAACTCCTGAATCCCGGTCATGTCCTGAATTGTGAAGATGGCCCACCGCGCACCCTTCTTCGAACGCATCGGCCGCGTTCCCACAATCAATACCGCGACGGCAATCTCTTTGCCGTTTCGCTCCCCTTCCACTTGTCCCAGGCTAAGGACTCTCCACTCCTCAAGCCGCGAGGCGAACTTCTCCAGTGGATGGCCCGAAACGTAGAACCCGAGCATCGCATATTCGCTCGCCAAGCGCTCCTCTTCGCTCCACGGCGCCGCGTCTCGCAGCTCGAACGGCGCCGCTGCCGGCGCCGAACCGCCGCCGCCGAAAAGTCCGTGTTGCCCCGATTCCCTGTTTCGCGCGACTCGTTGCAGCGCCGCGACCGCATCATCCACGCTGGCCAGCATCGATTCTCTGGGACCTACCGAATCCATTGCTCCGGACTTGATCAAACTCTCAAAAACTCGCTTGTTCAGGAATTTCGGCTCAATCCGTTCGCAAAAATCGTAAAGCGACGTAAACCGCCCCTGCTCCGTCCGTGAACCGCGAATTGCCTTCGCGGTGTTCTCGCCGACGTTCTTGATCGCGGCAAGCCCGAAGCGAATCGACTCGCCCACTGGCGTGAAATATAAATCGGACTCGTTCACATCCGGCGGCAAAATCGAGATACTCATTCCGCGCGCTTCGTTAATGTACTTCACCGCCTTGTCCGCATTTCCGGTTTCCGATGTCAGGAGCGCCGCGATGAACTCCACCGGGTAATGAGCTTTCATGTACGCCGTTTGATACGCCAGTAGCGCGTAGGCGCAAGAGTGCGACTTGTTGAATCCGTATCCCGCAAATTCTTCCATCAGATTGAAAATTCGCTCGGCCTTCTTCTCCGGAATCTTGTTGTTCGCGCAGCCATTCAAGAATTTCGCCCGCTGCGCCGCCATCTCTTCTTTCTTCTTCTTGCCCATCGCCCGGCGCAAAATATCGGCTTCGCCCAGCGAAAAGTTCGCCAGCCGGTTGGCAATCTGCATCACCTGCTCCTGATACAGAATTACGCCGTAGGTCTCCTGAAGAATGTCCTGCAGCTGCGGCAGTTCGAAGGTGACTTTCGTCTTGCCGTGCTTGCGGTTGATAAAATCATCGACCATTCCGCCTTGGATCGGTCCCGGACGGTACAGCGCATTGAGCGCCGTCAGGTCTTCGATCCGTGTCGGCTGGTAACGCCGCAAAATGTCGCGCATGCCGTGCGACTCAAACTGGAAAATCGCAGTGGTATCGCCGCGCGAGAAAAGTTTGTATGTGGATTCATCATCCAGCGCCAGATTCTCCAGATCGACCTGGACGCCGCGGTTCTGCTCCACCATCCGAACGGCATCCTGCAGCACGGTCAGCGTCGTCAGCCCAAGAAAATCCATCTTGAGCAAACCGATTCGCTCCAGCGCATTCATGTCGTACTGCGTTGTGACTTCGTCGCGATTCGTCTTGTAGACGGGCACCAGATCCGTCAGCGGCGCCGGTGAAATCACCACACCTGCCGCGTGCGTCGAAGCATGCCTCGCCAAACCTTCCAGCCGCAGCGCCACCGCCATCAAATCCTTCAACTTGTCGTCCGCGTTGATCGCAGATTTCAGTTGGGGGGCTTCTTTTAGAGCATCTTCCAGCTCGATGCCCAGCGTTGCCGGAACCATTTTCGCGATGCGGTCCACTTCCGTGTACGGAATGTCCATCGCGCGGCCTACGTCCTTGATCGCCGCTTTTGCAGCCATCGTTCCGAACGTAATAATCTGCGCGACGTTCTCGCGGCCGTACTTCTGCGTGACGTATTCAATCAACTCACCGCGCCGGCGCATGCAAAAATCAATATCAATATCCGGCATCGAAACTCGTTCCGGATTCAGGAACCGCTCAAACAGTAGGTTGTACTGCAGCGGATCCACGTCGGTAATCCGCAGCGCATAACTTACAAGGCTTCCCGCGGCCGATCCCCGGCCGGGTCCCACCGGCACTCCCTGGATGCGTGCATAATGAATGAAATCCCAAACGATCAGAAAATATCCTTCGTACCGCATCTTCTGAATCATCTGGATTTCGCTGCTCAGGCGCCGTTCATACTCCGATAGCGGATTGCTAAGCGCACCGGACTTCGCCAGCCGCTCCAGAGTTGGCACTCGCGTCGCAAATCCTTCCCGTACCACTTTTTCAAAATAGCTTCCCGCCGTGTGCCCCTCCGGCACCTTAAATTCCGGGAACGGATTCGGAATGCGCTCGATCTTCACGTTGCAACGCGACGCAATGTCCACTGTCCGTTGCAGCGCTTCCGGAATTTCGCGAAAGATTCCAAACATCTCGTCCGCCGTCTTGAAATAGAACTGGTCCGTCGGGAATTTCATTCGGCGCTCGTCGCTCATCGTTTTGCCGGTTTGAATGCACAGCAAAACTTCCTGCGCGTGAGCGTCTTCGTGATGCAAGTAATGGCAATCGTTTGTCGCTACCAGCGGAATGCCGGTTTCTTTCGAAAGCCTCACCAACTGCGGATTCACACCCTTCTCGATCTCTAGCCCCTGATCCTGAATCTCCAAAAAGAAATTCTGTTTTCCAAATACGTCTCGCAACCGGTAAGCATTCTCGCGAGCGCGATCGTATTTCTCCTCGACCACCGCTTCCGTTACCGCGCCTTGCAGGCACGCCGAAAGCGCAATTAATCCGCCGCTGTGTTTGGCGAGAAGGTCGTAGTCAATTCGCGGCCTATAATAGAAACCTTCCAGGAATCCCGCGGACACCAGCTTGATCAGATTGTGGTAGCCCTCGAGGTTTTCGCAAAGCAGCACCAGGTGATTGTTGCCGCGCTGACCAGGCTCCCAGTCATCACGGTCGTTTGCCGCGTTGGACGCCGATTTCTCGCCGCGGTCGTGTCTGCTCCCTTTGGCGACATACACTTCGCAACCGATAATCGGCTTTACGTCGCGCTTGCTCGCTTCATTGAAAAAATTGGCTGCCGCGAACAGGTTGCCGTGATCCGTAATCGCCACGGCCGGCATTTTCTGGCGGGACGCTTCGTCGAGAAGCTCGCTTGTTTCGCAAGCGCCATCGAGCAGGCTGTAATCGGTATGAACGTGAAGATGAACGAACTCGGGGCGTCCCATGAATTCCGATTCTAATTCCCTTACGAACGAAATGCGAACGACATTCTCGCGTTTTCAACAGCCCTGCGGTCCTTGCGCAGTTTACTTCTTCTTCTTTTTCTTTTCCGGCTTTGTCGGCGCGGCAGCCTTCTGATGTTTCGCAGGCGCTGCCGCAACTTTCGCTGGCGGAGCAGTTGCCTTGCCGGCCGGAACAGGCGCCGCCCGTCCAACTATTTTCCCGGCATGCTTCTTCTCTTTGCCCTTCGTTTCCTTCGGCTTCGGTTGTTCTTTAATTCCGGAAAGCTTGCGCAATATCTTTTCGCGCTCTTCCGGCGTTTTTCCTCTGCCAGTCATTTGCATCGCGAATACCTGGTCTACGACAGTGTCAAACTTAGGCCCGGGCGGCATTCCGATCGCGGTGAGTTCGTTCACGATCGCGGGAATTCCTTGCCGTAGCGGTCTCCACTTATGCAAGTAGGCGCGGATTTTGGAGACGGCCGTCGAGTTCGAAGAAAACGCCAGCAGATGCGCCAGTGTATCCGTCCGCATTTTTTCCAAAAAGCGGTACGCGTCAATGGGTGCAGCCAATTTCCTGCCAGCTAGTTCCTTCCCCGCCGCGTGCGCTTCGTCTTCAAATCCCAGAATGTGTTCCACTTCCGCCGTGCGGAAACCAAGTTTGTGGAGCAAACTGCCTTGTTCGCGGTCTTTCAATCGTCCCAGAATCGCCAGCATCATCGGCGTGGCTAGTCGCGGCCGCAGTCCCGCCATGAACAAATCGTCGCGCACTTTGCTGAGCCGAACGACCGAGTCAAAGTCCGGGTGCTTCTTCGCCAGCACCGGATGAACCGTTTCCAGTAAATCGTGTTCGTCCCACGCTTTCAGAATCGCCGCCGGATTTTCTTCTCGTGCCAACGCCCGAAGTTCCGCGCCTGCGTCCTCCGGCGTAATCGTGTGATGCAAGTCGCGTTCGATGGCCAGGTCAAACCACTCCTGCGTTCGCTGCTCGAGCTTGAAACCCATGCGTGCCGCAAACCGCAGCACTCGCAGCAACCGCACCGGCTGGTTCGTAAAGCTGTGAATGATCAGCGCGCGCACTTCCGCCCGCTCGACGTCCGACAGCCCGTTTGTGGGATCCAACAGCAAGCCACGCGAAGCCGGATTCAGCGAAATTGCGATCGCATTCAGCGAAAAATCTCGCCGCCGCAAATCTTCCATGATGGTTGACCAGCGAATCTCCGGCCGCGTCCCCGGCCGCACATAGTGATCGTCCCTCGCCGCCGCGATGCTTCCTTCGCTGTCGCCGGAAAATAAAATTTCCACCTGCCGCAGCTTTTCGTCTTCGACCAGCACCTTCGCGCCGCCCTTTTCCAATTCGCGCGCAATTTTCGACGGATTCCCTTCCACCGTAAAATCCAGGTCCCGCAGCGACGCGCCCGTTACTAGGTCGCGCACCGTTCCGCCCGTCAAATAGACGTTGTAGCCCATCGCTGCCGACAGCTCCTGCACCCGCAGCAGCGCGGCTCTTTGTTCAGGCAGCAGCCGGCTCTCCAACAAGAACATGTAATCAGGCATTGCACTCCTTCACCGTTAGGATGCGGCCGCAATTTCGCGGCGGCACCCGCGCTCACTTCCGGGCCCTCACGCTATGCGCGTGGATGATGCGCTTTATACACCTGTTTCAACCGCTCTTCGACCACATGGGTATAGATCTGCGTCGTCGAGATGTCGGCATGGCCGAGCATCAACTGAACCGATCGCAAATCCGCGCCACGCTCCAGCAAATGCGTGGCAAAACTGTGTCGCAGCATGTGCGGAGTCAGCGCAACGCGCAGTCCCGCCCGCTTTCCATAGTTCGACAGAATCTTCCACACTCCGACGCGGCTGATCTTTGCGCCCCGCCGGTTCACAAACAAAAATGGGCTGACCAGGCCGTTGCGCGCGCCTCGCAGCAATTCCGGGCGCCCATCGCGCAAATACCGCTCGACAATCGCAAGCGCCTTTTTCCCCACCGGCACTACCCGCTCTTTATCACCTTTCCCGATGCACCGCACGCACCCGACCTTCGCGTCGAGGTCGCTCACTCTTAGCCCCGTCAATTCCGACACCCGCAATCCGGTCGAATACAAAACCTCGAGCATCGCGCGGTCACGCAAACCTTGCGGCGTGCTTCCGTCCGGCTGTTCGAGCAAACGTTCGACTTCTTCCAGCCGCAAGTATCCCGGCAACGACTTCCGAATCTTCGGTGACTCCAGGTTCGCCGCCGGATCGTCGGTGATAACGTCGTGGACCTGTGCGAAACGGAAAAAATTCCGCAGCGACACCAGGTTTCGCGCCACCGTTTTGCTCTCCAGCTTTTGCCGGTAGAGTCCGGCCAGAAAATCCACCAAGTCGTCTCGCGAAACCTTTTCGAGCGCGAGCTTCCGCTTCTTTGCGAAGTCTTCAAACTTCGCCAAATCCCGCTTGTAGGCGGAATATGTATTCGCCGCGAGGCCCTTTTCGACCTTCACGTGCGTTAAAAATGACGATATAGCGCTCGCGAGTTCCATCACGTTTCCACGTACGCTTCCCCGCCGCGCTTCCGCCGCGTCGCGATTCCATAAATCTCTTCAATCTCGTGGCACCGGAACACCCACGCCAGCCCCAGGTATAATCCCGTCGCACCTAGTATCATTCCGGCGAAAATCAACAGCTGGATTAGAAACCGTGAGTGCACGGCGAACCCCGTGTAGTGCACTCCCAACCAACAAGCTACCCCCATTATCGACGCGCAAAGCGAAATCTTCCCAAACGAACGCAATATCTCCATTGTCCCTAGCGCGCCGTATCGCAGCCGAAAAATAATGAATAGCGCAAAAAAGTCGAAGTAGCACGCCAGCGCCGTCGCCAGCGCTGGTCCACCGTTCTGCACGCGCTTGAAGAAAAATTCCAGAAACACGATGTTCAGCACTACGTTCAGCACCATGGAGATCGCCGCCACAATCACGGGTGTCTTCGTGTCTTTTGTCGAATAGAACGCCGGCACGATCAGCTTCACCGTCGCCAGGCCCGGCAGGGCGATCGCGTAGTACAACAAAGCTCTCGCCGTGAGCCGCGTGGATTCTGCGACGAACGCGCCGTGCTGGAACAACACGCGAATAATCGGCTCCCGCAAAATCATCAGCCCAAGCATCGCCGGCACCGTAATGAAGGCCACCAACCGTATTGCGAACACCAGCGTCTTCTTCAGTCCGCCATAGTCATTCGCCGCCGCCTGGTGCGACATCATCGGCAAAATCGCGGTCGCCACGGAAATCGCGTATCCACCCAGCACCAGTTCCATCACACGGTCGGAGTAATACAGCGCCGTCAAGCTGCCTTTGGGCATGATGCTGGCCGTCGCAAATCGCGTATCCACCAGCAAATTGATCTGCGCCACGCCAATGCCAAACAACCGTGGGATCATCAGTTGCGCGACGTTGCGAATTCCGGGATTCGAAAACGAAATCCCAAAGTTAAACTTCATCCCTTTCTGCACCAGTTGCGGTACCTGGATCAGAAACTGCAACACTCCCCCGACCAGCACGCCCGCCGCCAGCGACATCGCCGGGCTTTTGAAATATTTCCACACCGCCGCCATCGAGAACACGATTGACGCAACGTTCCAGAAGATGGGCGTCGCGGCTGGCAGCCCGAAGACATGAAAACAATTCAAAATGCCCATGGCCAGTGCCGCTAATGCCACAAAGAACAGGTATGGAAAGATGATTCGATTCAGCCCGACCGCCAAATCCAGTCCGCCGGCACTCCCCACGTCTGAGGTAAACAAGTGAATCACGTAGGGAGAGAACACCATTCCCAACACCGTGATAACCGCCACAACTAGCGCCAGCGTCCAGAACAGCTTGTTCGCAAACTCCCAAACCTCCTTCTCGCCCTTTTCACGCATATAGTTAGCGAAAACCGGAATGAACGACGCCGTCATCGCCCCTTCGGCCACCAGGCGCCTAAAAAGATTGGGGATGCGGAACGCAAGTTGGTAAGCAACCGACACTTCCGTCGTTCCCAACAAAACTGCAATGCGCTGGTCGCGCACATAGCCCAAAATGCGGCTTATGATGGTGACCAGGGTTATAATCGAAGCGGATTTAAGGATTTGCTTCTTGTCGGTCAACGGGTGGCCCTCCAAGGCCTAACCCCAATGAAAACAATAGGTTGACAGGAAAAACGCGCTTAACATAACATACGTTTTCACAAAGCGCAAATTTTCGCTCTTTCGGCGCCTCTCGAACCTGTTCTTTCCGGGTTCTTGACGCTGATCGATCACAACTTCGCTAATAGGCCGGTTTGAATTTTGTGGATCGTGACACAATAAGACAAAATTCGAACTAACCGGCTTAACTAGCGTCAGAAACGGCTAACTTGAAGCTCCGTACCCCAGCCTCTACCCACAAGAAGGTCGTCGTCTCTCTCATGGACCGTAAGTCCACGAAGGGATACCTCAACCCCTCCCGGCTCGGCCAAATTGACCCGCTCGATCTCCTTACACCCGACGGCGAACACGAGCAAATACCACTCGAACAGATTCGCTCCCTCTATTTCGTCCGCGAATTCAACGGCGACTTCGAGCCCGAACGCAAGTCCTTCCTCTCCCGCCCCAAGCTCGACGGCCTCTGGATTCGCCTTCGCTACACGGACGGCGAAATTCTCGAAGGCGTCGTTCCCAATGACCTTCTCGGGCTCCTCGACAACGGCGTCCAGTTCACTCCGCCCGACCTCTCCTCCAACACCGACCGCATCTTTGTCCCCCGCTCCGCCATCTCTTCCCTTACCGTTCTCGGCGTCGTCGGCATCGCTCGCCGCAAACCCGCCGTGGCGGCAACCGCTGCTCAACCCAAACTCTTCTCCGAATAGCCTTCCTTCATCTTTGCCTTTCCTGACGGCCACTGTTAGTTTTAACCATCCGTTTAACCGCTTTTCTGCATAACACCTCAAAATGCCGTCAGGTCAATTTCGCATCGTTCAGATCGTCCCGTCTCTCGCCGCTGTAGCGTGCTTGGCCGGCATTCCCCTCTGTAGAGCGCAATCCACGCCACACGCGACGGCTCTCGTTCGCCCCGGCGCTTCCATCACGCTCGACGGCCGCCTCAACGAAACCATCTGGAGCGAAGCGCAACCTCTCACCCTTACGCAGCAATCTCCGAAGCCCGGCGCCGCCACACCGTACGAAACTTCCGTCCGCATCATTGTCGCCAGCGACCGCATCTACTTCGGGTTCGAATGCAAAGACCCGCACCCGAAAAGTCTCGCCATTCACTCCATGCGCCGCGACGAAACCATGGGTCGAGACGGCACCACGCTCACCGACGACACCGTCAGCATCGTCCTCGACACCTACGGCGATCGCCGCACCGGCTATTTCTTCCAAATCAACGCCGGCTCCACGCGCACCGACGGCCTCATCTCCGATCCGCAGTCCGCTTCGCTCGATTGGGACGGCATCTGGGACGCTCGCACCGCTCGTACCGCCGACGGGTGGTCCGCCGAAATCGTTATCCCCTCGCGCACGCTCAGCTTCACCAAAGGCCTCGCAGAATGGGGACTTAACCTCGAACGCTTCGTCCCACGCGAGCGCCTCGCTTTGCGCTGGTCCTCCCCAACTCTCGATTCATTTCTCTACGACCTCAGCCGCACCGGAACCCTCTCCGGCATGGGTGATTTGCAACAGGGTCTCGGCGTTGAAATCGCGCCCTACGGCATCGGCAAATCACGCGAACTCTACGGTCAAAGCCCGCGCAGTTGGCAAGCCGCGGCCGGTGGAGAAATCACCTGGAAAGCCACGCCGCAACTCGTCACCGTTTTCACCGCAAATACCGACTTCGCCGAAACCGAAGTCGACTCGCGCCAAATCAATCTCACGCGCTTCCCGCTTTTCTTTCCCGAGAAGCGTTCCTTCTTTCTCGAAGGCTCCAATCAATACGATTTCGGTCTTGGCCTCGTCGGTGAAACTCCGCAATTCATTCCCTTTTTCAGCCGCAACATCGGCCTTCTCGACGGCGCTCAAATCCCGATCACTGCCGGCGTCAAACTCAACGGCCGAGTCGGCAAATGGAATCTCGCACTGCTCGACGTAGAGACGCGCGATTCCATCGTCTCGTCGCAAGTCGTCGCCGATCTTTCTCTTCCTTCTTCCCGCGTGCCGGGCACAAATCTCATCGCCGGCCGTGTCTCCTACGACTTCAACGAGAATCTTCGCGTCGGCACCATTTTCACCCACGGTGATCCCGCCGCTTTTCGAAACAACACGCTCCTCGGCATCGACGCCATCTGGCGCACCTCAAAATTTCTTGGCAACAAGAATTTCCTCGTCGGCGGTTGGAGCGCGACCACGCAGGGCGACGTCGGCCCGGGCAGCAAACTCGGGTGGGGTTTCAAAGTCGACTATCCCAACGACCTGCTGGACTGCGCCACCAGCGTCAACCAATATGGCGAAGCGCTCGACCCGCTCCTCGGCTTTCTTCCCCGCCCAGGCACTCGCCGCACAGACGTTGGCTGCGCGTTTCAGCCCCGCCCCTCAAAGGACGGCCCGTTCAAATGGATTCGCCAGGAATTTTTTGAAAATGAATACACCCGTTACACCGACCCGCGCGGCATCGTCGAGTCCTGGGAATACTTCATGGCTCCGGTCAATCTCCGCTTCGAATCCGGCGACCGCTTCGAATTCAACTGGAGCCCACGCGGCGAAACCCTATTCGTCCCGTTTGAAGTCGCCAAAGGCGTCTTCGTTCCTGCAGGTTCCTACGACTTCACGCGCTGGCGCCTCGAAGCACAAACCAGTCCGCACCGCGCCTTCCAATTCGGCGCCACCACGTGGTTCGGCACCTTTTACAACGGCCATCTAACGCAATGGGAAAACTACATTCGCTGGACTTCCCCACGCGGCAAAATCCAGCTCGACCTCGACACCGAAAACGATTTCGCCCATCTGCCCAACGCGAATTTCGTCCAACGCCTCTGGTCCATCCGCGCCGCTTACGCCTGGAATCCCAATCTCGTCCTCTCCAGCTTCATCCAGTACGACACCGAATCCGAAAACATTGGCACCAACACTCGCCTTCGCTGGACCATCAAACCCGGCAACGACCTCTTCCTCGTCTGGAACCGCGGCTGGCAACGCATCCTCACCGATCCCCACGTCGCCATCATTCCCCAATCCGACTTAGTAGCCATCAAATTCCGCTGGACCTTCCGCCCCTGACCGGGCGTATTAGCGCGGCGAGCCGCATTCGTTCCTGTTTTTCATTCCAATTAATTCGTGCCAGGCTTCAGTCCCCACTCCCCGACTAGTACCGCCGCCTTCTTGCGATCTCCGATCCCTAATTCTTACGCGCTGTTCACTTCTTAACTGTGTCCTCTGTGACTCTGTTGGCAACTCCTTCTTTCCGTGGCTCACTTCTTGCAACGGGCGCCTTTTGCGAGGGGCCGCTTTCCTATGTCAGACTCATCCTTCACCACCAACAGGAGCCTCTTCCATGAAGCTGTCTCAGCTTGCCCAAAAACTCGATTGCCGCCTCGATGTGCCCTCCGACATCGAAATCACCGGCGTTGCCGGCCTCGAAGACGCCCAGCCCGGCCAAATCACCTTCCTCGCCAACAAGCGCTACACGCCGTTGCTCAAAACCACCCGCGCCTCCGCCGTCTTTGTCGACAACAACGCCCCCCTCGCGAATGTAAATGCCGCGCGCGATCCCGGCGCACTGCCGCTCGCGCTCGTTCGCAGCGATAATCCCTACCTCGCCTTCGCCAAAGCTATGGAACTTTTCTATCAGCCGCCCGCCTACGCGCCCGGCGTTCATCCCACCGCCGTCATCGTCGCCTCTGCGAAAATCGGCGCAAACGCCCACATCGGTCCCCACTGTTTCATCGATGAAAATGTCGTCATCGGCAAAAATGCCGTCCTCCACAGTTTCGTTTCCATTTATCGCGGCGTGCACATCGGCGACGATTTCTTCGCGCACTCGCACACCGTCGTCCGCGAATTTTGCCGCGCCGGCGATCGCGTCATTCTCCAAAACGGCGCCGTCATCGGAGCGGACGGCCTCGGCTTCGCCAAGCGCAAAGACGGCACCTGGCACAAAATCGTCCAGTCCGGTCCTGCCGTGCTCGAAGATGACGTCGAAATCCAGGCCAACGCCTGCATCGACCGCGCCACCGTCGGCGAAACGCGCATCGGCCGCGGCACAAAAATCGACGACCTCGTCCTCGTCGGTCACGCCTGCCACGTCGGTCCCGACTCCATGCTCTGCGGACAGACTGGCCTCGCCGGTTCCACCACCACCGGCCGCGGCGTCATCTTCGCCGGACAAGCCGCCAGCTCCGGCCATCTCCACGTCGGCGAAGGCACCATCGTCACCGCAAAAAGTGCGCTTCCGGGCGACACTCCGCCAAACTCCATTCAGTCCGGAACGCCCGCCGTCGAAAATAAATTGTGGTTGAGAGTTACCGCCGCGATGAATCGTCTGCCCGATTTGCTAAAACGAGTCCGCGAACTGGAAGAAGAGGTCGGCGCCCTAAAAGCAAAATGATTTTCGCGACTCACGTCTTGCCCAAACTCTTTAGGAGGTGGGAGCTTTAGCTCCCACGTACGAGACGTCCCAAACGCGGGCTTTAGCCCCTGAAGACGACCGACAAATCGGATGAAGCACGCTGAAACAACCCAAAACTACGCCAACGGTTTCTGCTCGTCGGGCAGCGCCGCCGCCATCGCCGCATGCACTCGCTTGTTCAGTTCATCGCGCTGCTCAAACGTATATTCCGACGCGTCAATCGGCTCCAGAAATTCCACTGTGACTTGTCCCGGCCGAATCACCAGCGATTTCTTCTCCATCACCTTCTGCGCCCCCGCGCACACCATCGGCACAATCGGCACGCCCGCCTTGATCGCCATCACCACCGCGCCGCGTTTGAATTCCTGCAAGCGCCCGTCCGGACTCCGCGTCCCCTCCGGATATATCAAAAACGATTGTCCGAGCTTCATCGCTTCGGTCGCTTTTTCCAAACTCGCGATCGCCGATTCATGGTCGCCGCGCTCGACCGGAATAAAATGCGCCAGCGTAAATGCCTGCCCTACAATCGGGTACGCGAACAAAGATTTTTTCAGCAAAATTGCAATCCGCCGCGGAATCGCTCCCACCACTGCCGGAGCATCCGCTGAACTTGTGTGGTTCGCCGCGAACAAACAAGCGCCCGCCGGAATTCGCTCCTGTCCGGAAACGTTCACCCGCACGCCGACCGCGCGCACAAAAAACATTACCCCCTTCACGCCGCCCCAATACAGCGCTGCCGGATTTCGTGAAATTACTGTCCAAAGAAGGAGAGGAATCCCTACAACGATGATGTAGAGGCTGAGAAAAACCGCGACAAATAGCGTGCGCGCCATTTCAGTGAAAAATACTCTGCACGAGTCGCGCGACTCCGCGCAACGTTCTTTTCCGTGGGTTACTTGGCGGTTGCCGCAACGGCTTTGTCCGTAGTGCCGGCGAGTATTCCGGCGCGAATTCGTTTCTGTCTCTCGTTCGCCTCATCGTCTTCGGAAAGTTCAAACGCCGTCTGCGTCCCCAGCTGCGCCGACGAATGAACGACGCGCCGAATGTCCAACCCAGCAAACCCGAAGTATTCGTCGTATGGAAACGGTGTTTTCCCCCTTACGAAATTATCAAAGAACGCTTTGCACGATGTCTTCGCCGTTTGCGTGCAAACCGCTTCGAGATCTTCGCGATCGCGATACGGTTTTCCGGTCTTGCCGAACTGCTCGTTTAGCGCGCGCATCATGTCGTCCAGGCTGCGCGCATTATTCGTCTGCTCGCGAATCCAGAGGTCGAGCAGCATGCCAATCACCGAGCCTTTCGTGTAGTACGAAACGCTGTGGTCTGGCTGATTGTAAATCGCATATTTCTCAAACCATGTGTCGAGACTGGATTGTTCCGCGCTCTGCCACGCGTTCGCAGGACTCGCTTCCAGTGTCGAGATTTCGTGCCCCAAATCAGCATAGAAACGTGCCTTCGTCCAAATTCCGGTGCGCAACAGCGTGTATCGCTCATACGTGCTCGTCACGCCTTCTGCAAACCACAACGAATTCGTGTACTGCTCCTTCGCATAGTCCACCGGCACCAACGAAGCAGGCCGTATCCTCTTCACGTTCCACAGATGGAAAAACTCATGCGCCGCGATCGTCAGCGCGCCTTCCTCGTTCCGCGCAGCAATCGCCGTCCCGTCGGCGTGCTCCATCCCGCCGCCACCAACGTTGTCCCCAATATGAAAAATAAACCCATATCGCCGATACGGCGCTCCGCCCATCAATGCAAGTTCGTATTTGCAGATTTGCGCGAGTTTTACTTTGAAGGCTTCGGCGTGTTCCAGTTTGCCGTGAACTGTTACAAAAATCGAAGGCGAGAATTCCGAAAGAGGAAATCTTTCATTCCCTCCAAACTCAAAGGGCATGTCGGCGAGCTGGTCAAAGTTCTCCGCCGCAGTCATCTGAGCGGAGCCTGTGGCAACACCATCAACAAAATACGTGAAGAAGGATTCCAGCTTCCACCCGGAAGGTGCGTCCAGGAGGGTCATCATTATCAATTCCGCGCGGCGGTTAGGGACGTACATCAGGAGCATGGCGGGATTGAAGAAGGCGTGTTGGGAGTTGAGTTGGGAGGAGAAGGGCCCTGGTTCGTCCCAGAAGGTGTCGTAAGAAATTGCGATCGTGCCGGAACCGGTGATGCGCCAAGTTTGCTTGTCGAGTTTTTCGATGGGGAGCGGGCCGGATTCGTTCGCGGCTTTCACTTCGCGGACGTGGCCGGCGAAGTCGCGGATTTCGTAGAGAGCGTTCCACGCCGGCATCTGGACGGTGAGGGAACCGGCGACGTCAGGCACAGTCATTCTTACGTGGAAGAGATGCTGCTCGGGGTGAGCGAGGGAAATTTCGTACCGGATGGTTGAATACGAAGGAGTCGCGAACGCGCAGGCCGTTAAGACGAACGTAGCGAATCGCAGCGGAAACGACCAAAGGGTTCGCCTCACCGCGAGGAGACTCCGGAGGACGATTGGACGGCGGCGGAAAGTTTGTCGACTAGTTTTTGGCATAAGCCGTCGAAGCTGCCGTTGGACATGATGAGGAAAAGGTCTCCACTCTTTCGGTTGGACGCGAGATGGGCGGCTATGGCTTCCGCGCCGCCGAAAACTCTGGCTTCGACGCCAAGCTTGCGTACATCGACTGCGACAGTTTCGGGATCGAGGCGATTGTCGTCGCCAAGCTGCTTTGCGTTGTGCACGCCGCCGAGAATCACTTTGTCGGCGGTGGCGAGCGACTGCGGCAGGGCTTCCTGGAAGACCTTGCGGCGCATGGAGTTTGAGCGCGGCTCGAGAATGGCCCACAAGCGACGGCCGGGCCAGCGGCCGCGGGCAGCGGCGATGGTGGCGCGAACGGCGGTCGGATGATGCGCGAAATCGTCGACGACGAGGATGCCGCCGAATTCGCCTTTAACGTCGAGGCGGCGCTTGACGCTCTTGAAAGTTTTCAGAGCTTCTTGAATTTTCGCGGCCGGAATACCGCGGCCTTGCGCGACGATAATCGCAGAGAGCGCATTCAGCACGTTGTGCTTTCCGGAAGCGGTGAGGTGATATTTGCCGAAGGAGTTGCCGTTACGAAGCACCTCGAAGTGCATGCCATCTTCGGATGCTACGGGTTCGCTGGCAATCCACTCGTTCTCTTTCGAAAAGCCGTAAGTGTGGACCGGACAAAATGCTTTTTCCGCCGCGGCACGAATGGCGGGACCGGAGTCTTGCGTATCGCCCCAGATGACGACGCTGCCGTTGCGCGGGACTAAATTTACGAGGCGCTTGAACGCCAGTTGATACGTTTCAAAATCGCGGTAGATGTCGGCGTGATCGAATTCGAGCGAAGTGATGATGAGATCGTCTGGATGGTAGTGAAAGAATTTCGGATCGCGATCCCAGAAAGCGGTTTCATACTCGTCGCCTTCGAGAATCATTTCGCTGCCTTCGCCGAGACCGTAGCTTTTTCCGAAGTTTTCCGCGACGCCCCCGATCAGGAATGACGGCTGCTTCCCGGCCACGTGAAAAATCCAGGCGAGCATAGCCGTCGTGGTCGTTTTGCCATGCGTCCCGCTGACTACGATGGAATGTTTTCCGGGAAGGAAAACTGCTTCCAGGGTTTCAGGCAACGACCGATACGGAATCTTCTTTTCGAGCGTCTCTTCAAGCTCCGGATTTCCGCGCGCAATGATATTGGCGACGATGACGAGGTCCGGTGCGGGTTGCAGATGGGCCGCATCAAAACTGTGATTGTACGGAATGCCAAGCTTATCGAGAAAAGTTGAAGCTGGCGGATAGACGCCGGAATCTGAACCGGTAATTTGATAGCCACTTTCTTTCAACATTCCAGCGAGGGGCGACATGGCCGAGCCGGCAATGCCGATGATGTGGATGCGCTTGGTCGAGGTCATGGGATAACGGCGGTCTCCAGGAATTCGAGAGTGCCACTTCCCTCAGCACTTAGGCGGGCGCGGATGCCGAGGGGAACGGTGAGCATGGGGCGCGGCGTGTGGCCAACCGCCGCACCGTAAACAATTGGAACTCCGAGCGGTTTCAGGATTCGCTCACAAATCTCTTTTGCGGCAGGGCTTCCCGCGACGGGCGGGTCGCAATCTGGAAATTCGCCGAGGATGATGCCGACGACTCCGCGGAATTTTCCTGCCTGCATTAGATGCATAAGGGTGCGATCGATTTGCCAGGGCTTCATACCGCGGTCTTCGAGAAGAAGAATGCAGCCGGTCGTATCGAGCACCCAGGGCGTGCCAAGGGTCGTCTCGATGAGGTTCATGCAGCCGCCGAGGACAATCCCTTCGGCAAAGCCGCCGAGAATCGATTCACCCTGCAAATTCAATGTCCACGCAGGTGACGAGCCGGATATCGCAGATTCAAACGAGGGCCTGTCATAGCCCTTTGGAGCGTTGGCACCGGCATCGAGGCCGGCGGCGACCATGGGGCCGTAAAGACTTGTCCAATGAAATTTTTGCCACAGGAGAATTTGAAGCGAAGTGACGTCGCTATAGCCGACGATACATTTTGGCGGTAACGTCCGCTCGGCCCACAGTTCGTCGAGCATGTAATTGGAACCATAGCCGCCGCGGAGCGCAACGAGAGCGGAAATTCCAGGGTCGCGCAGGAGCGTTCGAAAATCATTGAGGCGTGAGGCGGTCGAAGCGGAAAAGTAAGCCTGCGCTTGCCGCGAGAATTGATCTTCTGGATCGAAGCCGAGGTTTCGAATCTCCTCGAGACCGCGTCGGAAGCGCGTTTCTTCAGCAGGGGAAGCAGGCGCAAAAATGCCGACACGCGAACCGTTTCTGACGGCTGCCGGTTTAACCGATTGCCAAATCGTACGCACCTCGGCGCGCGTGATGGATGGAGCCATCAGGAGTTTTGCCTCTCCGCGGGAAGCATTTCATAGGCGAGGCCGAGTTCGCAGAGTTTGGAGGTGACCTTTTCCTGTTGGCGCTGACTGAGGTCGGCTTCGAACTGCAGAATGTGTTTCGCGTCGACGAGCGAGACGCTCATTTGATCGAGTGGCAGTTTCATTTCGCCGAATAGTTGATGAATCTCGGGCAGCAGCCCGGACGCGTTTTCAGCCTTAATGCGAAACAGGAGATAGTGCGAACGGAGCTTGAAGAACTTTTCGATTTGGACAAGAGCGACTAATCCGAACAGCATCATCACGCAGACGAATCCGGAGACCTTGTAGAGGCCGGCGCCCGCGGCCATTCCCATGGCCGCTTCGAGAAAAATTGTGGCCGCGGTTGTCATGCCTACGACGCTTCCCTTTTCGCGGAGGATGACGCCTGCGCCGAGGAATCCAATACCCTGCACAATGTTGGAAGCGATGCGCGCGGTGCCAGTGTCACCGGTCATCTTCGCGAATTCAACGGAAACAATCGTGAAGAGTGCGGCAGCCATACAAACGAAAAGACTCGTCCGCATGCCCGCGGGGCGCTTGCTGCGGATGCGTTCGAGGCCAACCAGCGCGCCGAGAAACGCGGCCCAGAGCAGCCGATAGATGATGGTCGAGAGAGGAAGCATTTTTGGTGTTGATCTGACTGACTTCTCAAGACTCCTGTTCTTGCACCTCGAAGGGGACAGTATCGTTGCCGACCGCTCACGAGAAGCGCAGGCTGGAGTGCCTACGCTACTGCAAAAATTAGCACGTTAGAGTTTGAATTGACTCAATTTCAGGATGTGGCGTGCCCTGGCGTGTATCTCTTTGGTCTTGAGGCGGACAAGCCGGCGTGGGCCGAACTCTTCCACGGTAAAGCTGCCCATGACGGTGCCATAGACCATCGCGCGGCGGAGGGCAGCGTCGTTCTTCTGGCCGCAGCCCGCTAGGTAGCCCATAAAGCCGCCAGCGAAGGCGTCTCCTGCGCCGGTGGGGTCGTGCGGCTCTTCGAGGGGGAATGCCGGCACGCAGAAGACACCGTTCTTGTCGACGAGAAGCGCACCGTATTCGCCGCGCTTGATGACCAGAGCACTTGGGCCCATTTTGAAGATATGGCGAGAGGCGCGAAGGAGGTTGTGCTCATTCGAAAGCTGGCGGGTTTCCGAGTCGTTGATAACGAGGATGTCGACGTGCTTGAGCGTTTCTTTTAGATCGTCCGGCGTGCGCTCGATCCAGTAATTCATGGTGTCGAGTGCGACAACTTTGGGGCGCTTTTTGACCTGATGCAGAACGCTGCTCTGCAGATTGGGCGCGATGTTGGCGAGGAAAACGTATTTCGAGTCGACGTATTTCGCCGGGAGCTTTGGATTGAAATCGGCGAAGACGTTTAGCTCCGTGGTGAGAGTTACACGTTCGTTGAGGTTCTCGGAGTATCGTCCAGCCCAGAAGAAACATTTGCCCGCTGCGCGTTCGAGGCCGGTGGTGTCGATGCGGCGGCCTTGAAATATCTTTTCGTCTTTGGCCGTGAAATCGTCGCCGACGATGCCAACGAGATTGACGTGAGTGAAATAGCTGGCGGAAAGCGCGAAATACGTGGCGGCACCGCCGATGATGCGGTCCTCTTTTCCATATGGGCTTTCAATTCCATCGAACGCAACAGAACCTACGACAAGCAAGGACACAGAGTTCTCCTCTTCAAAAGTTTATGAGATGTATTTCCCGATGATGGCCGAAATATTTTTCTTCGTTGCTTTGGGTACGAGCTTGGAGTCGGTGATAAGAGCGTGCGCGAGCGCCGAGCCGCATTTGCATCCGCGCGCATCCGGCATGGATTTAATGGCTTCGCGCAGAACCTTTTGAGCGTTCTCGGCATTTTGCTGAAGTGTGGCCATGATTTGCGCGCCGGTGACGGACTCGTGATCGGGATGCCAGCAATCGTAGTCGGTGATCATGGCGATGGCGCCGTAGCAGAGCTCGGCTTCGCGGGCGAGTTTGGCTTCGGTGACGTTGGTCATGCCGATGACGTCAAATTCCATTTTGCGGTGCATGTGGGCTTCGGCAAGCGTGGAGAATTGTGGGCCTTCCATGCAAATATAAGTGCCTTTCCGGTGGACGGGGACGGCGCAGTGAACGCTGGCGTCGGCGAGGACGCGGGAGACTTGCGAGCAGGTGGGCTTGTCGAAGGTGACATGAGCGACGAGACCGTTGCCGAAGAATGTCGAGATGCGGCCCTTGGTGCGGTCAACGAATTGGTCAGCGACGAGAAATTCGCCCGGGCGAAGATCTTCTTTGAGCGAGCCGACGGCGCTGACAGAGATGATGCGCTCGACGCCGAGAAGTTTCATTGCGTAAATGTTGGCGCGATAGTTGATTTCGCCCGGCAGAATACGATGGCCACGCGCGTGGCGTGCGAGAAAGGCGACCCGCTTTCCTTCCAGCGTTCCGACGACGATGGCGTCGGAGGGATTGCCGAACGGCGTTTTGATGCGAACTTCTCGGGCGTTGGTGAGGCCCTGCATGGCGTAAAGGCCGCTGCCGCCGATGACGCCGATCGCAGCGTGGGGCTTGGCGCCGGATTTCTTTTTGATGCTGGACTTCTTTGCCATTCGATTCGCTCCAGGGATTGTGATTCGTGCTTAAGCCTTAAACTCCCGCCGGGCTGAAGCCCGGCAGCCACACAGGAATGCTTATGTGGCGGCGCTTGCGGCTGAGAGAAGCTCGTTTACCGCCGTGAATGGGTCCTTTTTTCGCTGGGCAACTTCAGCGGCCATGCGGTCGAGGCGCTTTTCCCCTTCGGCACCGTGAAGGACTTGCTCGAGCAGGCGCGATTCGAGCAGGCCGAGCAGGCGATTTTTCCAATGCTCTTGATGTTTTTTTTCGCGCTGACCGCTGGATTCGAAATGGATGCGAAATTTCTCGATGGCGGCAGCCAGGGCGTCGACGCCGGAGTTTTCCGTCGCCACGGTTCGAATGACGGGCGGATGCCAGCCGTCGCGCGGCATAACGAGGGACAGCATGGCGTGCAGCTGCTCTTCGAGGCGATCGGCGCCTTCGCGGTCGGCTTTGTTGAGGACGAAGATGTCCGCGATTTCCATGAGGCCCGCTTTCATGGACTGAATGTCATCGCCGAGGCCGGGAACGAGAACGACGACGACACAATCGGCGAGGCGCACGATGTCAATTTCGTCCTGGCCGACGCCGACGGTTTCGATGAGGACCTGTTTTTTGCCGGCCGCGTCCAAAACGAGCGCCACTTCGGCCGCGGCGCGTGAAAGTCCGCCAAGGAAACCCCGCGTGGCCATGGAGCGAATGAAAATGCCGTTGTCGCCGGCGTGGCTTTGCATGCGAATGCGGTCACCCAAGATGGCACCGCCAGAGTACGGGCTGGTGGGATCGACAGCGATGACGCCGACCTTTTGTTGAGCTTTGCGGTAGTGGGCGGCGAGGCGGTCAACGAGGGTGCTTTTGCCGGTGCCGGGAGCGCCGGTGATTCCGGAGAGATAGGCGGCGCCGGTGTGCGGAAAAAGAATCTTGAGCAGAGCTTCGGAGTCAGGCGCGTGATTTTCAATGGCAGTGATGGCGCGCGAGACGGCGCGGACTTCACCGGTGCGAATTTGTTGCGCCCAAGATTCAATTGGCGCGGGCATGTTTTTCCACGGGGCCACCGAGCGGCGCGAGGTGCATGCTTCTATTATCTACGATTTTTTGCCCAGAAGCTGGCGGGCGATGACCAATCTCTGGATTTCGCTGGTGCCTTCGCCGATGGTGCAGAGTTTCACGTCGCGGTAGAACTTTTCCGCCGGGTAGTCCTTGATGAAGCCGTAGCCGCCGTGAATTTGTACGCATTCGTTGGCGACACGAACGGCGACTTCGCTGGCAAACAGTTTGGCCATACTGGATTCGCGGGTGAAGCGGGAAGATTTCTGGTCGGCGTGCCACGCCGCCTGGTAAACGAGGAGGCGCGCGGCCTCGACTTCCGTGGCCATGTCGGCGAGTTTGAACTGGATGGCCTGAAATTCGCTGATAGCTTTGCCGAATTGTTTGCGTTGCTTGGCGTAGCTGGTGGCGGCGTCAAGCGCGCCCTGGGCCATGCCGAGAGCGAGAGCGGCGATGGAGATGCGGCCGCCGTCGAGGATGGCTAAGCTGCCTGTAAAGCCTTCGCCTTCGGGGCCGAGGAGATTCGCGGCGAGAACGCGGCAATCAGTGAAGATAATTTCGGAAGTGTCGCTGGCGCGGAGGCCGAGCTTGTTTTCTTTTTTACCGGAACGAAAGCCTGGCATGCCTTTTTCCAGAATGAAAGCGCTGATGCCGTGGGAGGTTTTCGACTTGTCGGTCACGGCCATGGCGACGCAGGTGTCGGCGTAATGGCCGTTCGTGGTAAACGTCTTTGAGCCGTTGAGGACGTACGCGTCACCGTTGCGGAGAGCCGTGGTGCGAGTGCCACCGGCATCCGAGCCGGCTTCGGGTTCGGTCAGAGACCAGGCGCCGATCTTTTTTCCTTGCGCGAGCGGGACTAGGTATTTTTGTTTTTGCGCTTCTGTGCCAAATTTGTAGATGTGATTCGAGCAGAGCGAATTGTGCGCAGCAACGATGATGCCGATGGAGCCGTCTACGCGGGACAGTTCTTCGATGGCGATCACGTATTCTATGTAGCCGAGTCCGGCGCCGCCGTATTGCTCCGGGAAAATGACGCCGAGGAGACCCATTTCGGCAAGCTTTGGCACGATTTCGAGGGGAAAATGAGAGACTTCGTCCCACTCCATGACGTGGGGCGCGATTTCGCCTTCGGCGAATTCTCGGATGCTCTTGCGGAGTTGTTGCTGCTCTTCGGTAAAGGAAAAATCCACGCTGCCCCCGGTGAGTAAGTTTTAACTATAGCCAACCAAAGATAATTTTATAACGAGGTGCAAGCTGATTGCGAGGCAGTTTGGGAAATTTGTGCTCAGGCGCGGGCGGGTTGAGATTTGGCGACAACTTCGCGGAGGACGGCGACGGCGCGTTCACAGCCGGGACGGTCGACATCGCAGTGGGTGACGAAGCGGACGGAGTAAAGTGCAGTATCGAGCGCCCAGATGCCGTGGGGCTGGAGGCCTTCGCAAAGTTGGACGGCGTTGAGGCCAGTCGATTCGCAGTCGAAGATTACAATATTGGTTTTGACGGAAGCGGGATCGATTTGCAGACTGGGGATTTGTGCGATTTCCCGCGCGAGGAATTCTGCGTTGGCGTGGTCTTCGTGGAGGCGCTTGGGAGATTCTTCGAGGGCGATAAGGCCAGCCGCGGCGAGAACTCCGGCTTGACGCATGCCGCCGCCGAACATTTTGCGGTAGACGCGGGCTTTGTCGATAAAGGCTTGCGCGCCGACGATCATGGAGCCGACGGGCGCGCCGAGACCTTTCGAAAGGCAGAACATGACGGAGTCGAGATTGCCCGTCATTTGCGCGACGGATTCGCCGAGGGCGACCGCGGCGTTGAAGATGCGGGCTCCGTCGAGGTGAACTTTCAAATTGGCTGCGTGGGCGTGGGCGCAAATTTCGTCGACTTGTTTGGTCGGATAGAGCGTGCCGCCGGCCATGTTGTGTGTGTTTTCGAGGCAGACGAGCGCCGTCTGCGAATCGTAATAAATGCGTGGGCGGATGACAGGTTCGATTTCTCGCCACGTGAGAATGCCGTCGTCGGCGCGGGCGATGCGCGGCATGCAACCGGCGATGGCGGACATGGAAGCGAGTTCGTAGAGATTGACGTGGCTGCGCTCTTCGCAAATGACTTCGTCGCCGTGATGCGTCCAGACCTTGATGGCGATGAGATTCCCCATGCAGCCGGAGGGGACGAAAAGCGCGGCTTCTTTGCCGAAAATGTCGGCAGCGCGTTTTTCGAGGCGGTTGACGGAAGGATCTTCGAGATAGACGTCATCTCCGACTTCGGCTTCGGCCATGGCGCGGCGCATCGCGGATGTAGGTCGTGTCACGGTGTCGCTGCGAAGGTCGACGATGTTCGTGGGTTGGGAGTTGGACATTCTGCGATTGCCCCTGTGCTGGATTTGCTAGCCGAGCAGTTCGACGAAGACTTCATTCGAGATGCTGAGTTTTTCGGGCGCGAGGCGTACGAGGTTGCCGCGGCGTTCGATGAGTCCGGCGGATTCGAGCGGCGGAAGTTTCTTGCTTAGAATGGCCGCATAGGATGGTTCGAGCTGGTCGAGATTGATGCCAACAAGTTGGCGGAGGCCGAGGAACATTTCTTCTTCGTGGGCCTGGTAGATTGTTACGGCTTCGAGTTGTTCGACCGGAAGCGTTCCGGCTTGGATCGCGGTCACGTATTGAACTGAGTCGTGCGCGTTCGCCCAGCGGGTCGTACCGTTGAAAGAGTGCGCGCCCGCCCCGAAGCCGAGGTAAGGTTCACGGCGCCAGTATTTCAGATTGTGGCGCGACGCGAAGCCGGGCTTGGCCCAATTGGAAATCTCATAGTGGTCGTAACCAGCAGACGAAAGCACTTGGCGAGCAAGATTATAGGAATCGGCCATTTGATCGTCGGACGGCACGGCGGGCGCGCTGTATTTCGTACCGAGCGAGATCAGTTCCCTGCCGAGGCGGCTGCCTTCGTCAACTTCGAGCATGTAGATCGAGACGTGTTCCGGGTTCAATTCGATGAGTTCTTCGAGAGAATTGCGCCAGGAGTCCGGTGTCTGATGCGGCAGCCCGACGATTAGATCGAAACTGAGATTCTGGATCCCGGCGGCGCGGAGCATGGGCGCGGCACGATAAACATCTTCGCGGCGGTGCATGCGGCCGGAAGATTTCAGTTCGGCGTCGTTGAAAGATTGAACTCCAAAGCTCACGCGATTGATTCCAGCGACGGCCCAGGCAACCGCTTTTCCCGGCGTTACGGTTTCCGGGTCGGCTTCAAGCGTGAGCTCTTTCCAATCGCAGCGAAAGGAAGCGCGAATTGCGTCGAGAATGGATTGGAGATGGCTTGGGTCGAGCAGGCTTGGCGTGCCGCCGCCAAAATAGACCGTGTCGACGACCTCGTCTCCAGATTGGCCCGAAGGAAGTCCGGCCGCCGCAAATAACGAATGCCGATGCAGGATTTCATACCGAACGGCGGCGGCGTAAGGGGCGTACTTTTCGGCGGACACGACGCCTGTATGGAAGTTGCAGTAGGTGCACTTCGTCTGGCAGAACGGGACTTGGATGTACATGCCGAGAGCCATGGCGGAAGCCCTGATTTTAGCACGCGCCAGCGCGCCTACTGCGAATCGGGAACGATTTTTACCTCCATAGTGCGCTCGCGCGGACCGTCATACTCGCAAAGGAAAATGCCCTGCCATCGGCCGAGGACAAGCTGACCGCGCTCGACAAAGACGACCTGACTCGTTCCGGTAAGAATGGTTTTGGCGTGCGCATCGGAGTTGCCTTCGGCGTGGCGGTACGGGCCGCGGTGTGGAACGAGGCGATCCATGAACCCTTCGACGTCCGAGGCGACATCGGGATCGGCGTGTTCATTGATGGTTACGCCGGCAGTGGTGTGAGGAACAAGAACGTAGCAAGTTCCCTGCTGAACTCCCGACGCATTCACGACGGCTTGGACTTCCCGGGTGACATCTACGAATTGAGTGCGGCGGTCTGTGCGGATTCGAAAGCTTTCGATTTTCGCCATGATGCGCGGAATCGTAACACGCGAGGTACGAGCGAAATCAAGGAATGGGAACGAGGAAATGCTTGTTCAAGTATTTCCCGGAGGAATGTTTTTGCAAATCGTCCAGCGCGCCCATTCCCCAGCGGGCAAGAAGCGGCAGGAAATTCAACTCGCGAGACTGCAACGCTTTGTTGGGATAAAGAAGGTTGCTGAGAAGCTCAGCGTGACCGGCGAGCACGCTGGTCTTTTTGTCGCGGGCCCAGCCTGCTTTTTGGCGGAGTTTTTCGGTTTGATAGGAGATCTTGCGCTGGGCTTTTTCGAGAGTCGCCTTCAGCGAAGGATCGATTTTGGTAATAGGGCCGTCCCAACCATCGAGCAATTTGCGAATCTGACGCGCGTCCTTTTCAAGCTTGGCGCTCAGCTTGGCGGGCAGGTTCGCCACGCCGAGTTTCTTGCGGACGGTCTGCGAGCCAGCCCAAACGTCTTCCGCCGTCATGCCGTACTGTTCAAGTAGCCGTTGTGCTTTGCTGTCTACCAACGTAAAGCCGGCGCGAGGCAGGAATACGGGTTGCCGATGGAGGAGTTTGGAATAGAAAACTTCAGATTGCGCGAAGTAGGAAATTTCGGACGGGCCACCGATGTATGCGATCGTCGGAAGCAGATAGTCCTGCATTACGGGTCGGAGCAGCGCGTTGGGACTGAAGGACTCCGGCGAACCGGAAATGGCGTTTGCTAGTTCCGGGGCGGACCAGCTTGTCGAATCAGCGTGGAACTGCGAACCGTTGGACCGGATGGCTTCCCGTCCACCATTGCCAAGATAGAAGAGTGCAGTGCTCCGCCCGGTGACTTTCACTTGGGCGGCGAAACCGGCCCGGTCCAGTTCCCTATTCCGTTCGAGCAAAGCATCGTTCAGTGCGACGCGGTCTTCCGCAGCCTGACGGAGAACGGGCTCCGCGAGCCGGTGAAGCCCCGGATCGAGCGGGTCCATAATGATCAAGCCGTGCGGCGCAAACACTTGCGCGAAGAGCTTTCCAAACGCGGAAGAGTAAGACTCGTCCGCCGCGTAACTTGCGCGAAGAATGGCGGCCAAGTCACCCGCGGCCGGACCGCCGAGCATCACCGAAGCGGCGCGGACCATTTCTTCGATCTGCGGGCCTAGCTTTTGCGGTCCGACCGGTGAAGCGGCTCCGGGCAGCGCCGGAAGTTCGAATTTGTTCAGATTGCCATCATGAAAAAACGTTGTATGGCGAACTTCGTCGAGGTCATGGTCTTCCGTGGCCATCCAGAAAATGGGCACGGTATCCACGCCGGATTTCGCGAGCAGCCGAACGGTTTCGAGCGCGGAGAGCACTTTGTAAAACGAATAGGCAGGGCCACCAAAAAGGCCGACTTGCTGGCCGGTGACGACGGCCGCGGAGCCTTGCTCGAACCGCGCAATATTCTTTAGAACGGCAGGCCCGGCGCAGAGCGATTCATTTTGTTCCCGCAGGATCGACGCGACTGCGCTGCGTCGAGACTGCGGATAGTGAAGCGTGGAAGGAAGGCGGGCAACGTTCTCCAGCGTCGGCTCGTGTGCGAAAAAGGATTTTACTCGGGGGAAATCGTCAACGAAGGCAAGATGGAGCGGGGGCTGATGAGGAAGTTCGCGGAACGCCAAGGCGCGACATTGCATGGATTCTTAGATGATAGACGTTGGAAAACGTCTCATCAATTCACAAATTTTTTCGAGGCCCGGAAAGCGCTTTAATGTTATGTTCGGGTTACGGTACGATCAGGGAATGTAATGCGCGCCTCGACGAGATGGCTGGGCCAAATTGTCACTCTACTCGCGATTTGCGATTTGCCGGCCGCGACCGCGCAGAACGCGCCGAACGGCCCTCCTACTGACCAGGGCTCCATTGCGCTGCACTCGTCAACGCGCCTTGTGCAACTGAACGTCGTAGTGCAAGGGAAAAAGGGCGAGCCGGTCACGGGTCTTAGGAAAGACGACTTCACCGTACTCGATCAGGGAGCTGCGCAACAGATTGCGGTGTTTTTACCTCGCTCCGCCCTTCCGTCCGGGGCCGCCGCGGCAACTACAGTGCCGGCCAATGTATTTACAAATCGGTATGATCAGGCAGGCGCGGCGCCGGGCAGCGTAACAGCCATCCTATTCGACGCGCTCAACACCGCACTTCAGGATCAATCCTACGCGCGCCAACAGGTCATTAAATTTCTTGGTCAACTCCAGCCACAAGACCACGTTGCAATCTACATTTTGACGACGCAAATCATTACGGTCTCGGAATTTACCCAGGATTCGACATCCCTCCTCGAAGCGATTCAGCAATTTTCGGGTCACGATTCGGCACTTCTTGCTGCGGCCACACAGAATACACAAGATACAAATGATCAGTTGCAGACACGTTCTGAGCCTCCAGCTTCCGCCCGCATCGCGTCGCAACTCAAGCAGTTTCTGGACGGCGCCGACGGCCAGATCCGCGACTTTGCGAACGTGAACCGGGCCGTTACGACGACAAGCGCCATCGAGGCGATTGCGAACCACGTTGCACAGATTCCGGGGCGTAAAAGTTTGATTTGGGTTTCCGGAAGCTTCCCGATTGCCATCGGCTTCGACGCAGATTCACTTTTTCAACCGGAAAGGGAGCACCGTACGTTCGGGCCGGAAATTGAGCGCGCTACCAGAGCATTGAACCAGGCCAACATGGCGATCTATCCAGTAGATGCGCGCGGTTTGATGACGTCTCCAGCGTTCAGCGCCGCGAACAGAAGCGGGTTCAATCCGCGCGACGCCCTCAAGCCCGGCGTCCTCAGCCCCGACCAAAGCAATTTTGACACGATGACCATGCTCGCCGACCGGACGGGCGGCCGCGCGTTCTTCAACACGAACGACCTGGAGGGCGCCATTCAGCGGGCCATCGCCGACGGCCAATATACCTACACCATCGGCTTCTATCCCACACACGGCAAGTGGGACGGCAAATTTCACGAACTGAAGGTCAAATTGGCGGATAAGGGATATACGCTTCGCTATCGCAAAGGTTATTTCGCTGCGCCTGAACCAAAAGGCAGCGAAGCTGAAAACAAACTAAGCCTGGAGGCGGCTATCCTCAGTCCAGTCGAATGGACAAACCTCGATGTGCAGGTAAGGCTGAAGCAGTACCAGCCCGATTCACGCGTTCTTGTGTTGCAGGTGGCGTTGGATGCCCACGAATTGCAATTCACACCCAACGCAGATCGCCAGGGGGCGCTGGTTTACGCTATTTTCGGGCAACTTGGAGAAGGAGATAAATCCATCACGAGTGAAAAAGAGACGTTCAACCTGAACCTCAAGCCCGAGACATATCAAACGCTATTGCGGGACGGTTTAAAATTCACGGGTCAGATCGTCCTCGCTCCCGAAACGACGCGGCTGCGTGTCATTGCGCAAGACGGCAAGACTGGAACGATTGGTACGCTAACGATTCCCATTAAGCAGTTTCTCGACACGAAAATTCACGCTTCCGGCGCGGCCGCTACGAGTCCGAAAAAAGAAAATTCAAATTGACTCTATCGGGCGCGTGGGATTCCATGGCGGAGGCTGAGCCACGTTTCGGTCAGGTTCGAACCGCGGCAGCGGCCGGTTCGAGGCTGGCAGTGACTTTAGTGATGGCGGCCTTGGTGGCTTCACTCAGAGGGAGGAGTGGCGGGCGAGGTATGCCACCGCGATAACCGCGCAGGTCCATGACAAACTTTACGCCGGCGATGCCGTTTTCCGACACGACCTTCTTTGAAGCGACGGATAGCCTACCCTGCAGGTCGCGCGCCTGATCGAACATTTTTTGGCGCACCAGTTGATGAAGGGCGACACACTTTTCCGGAAAAGCGCTGGCAAGGGCCAGGATAGCGCCGATGGCGCCCGCTGCGAGAGCCGGCAATATGACGCTCGCTCCACCGGTTAGCATTTGGAAGGAACTCGGCGCACCCGCGACAACTTCGACCACGCGTTGAATCACGCCGGAGCTGTCCTTTATTCCAATGATGTTCGGGTGCTCGGCCAGCGCGAGGATTTCCGGCGTTTCGAGAGAAACTCCGGTGAACTGCGGGACGGAATAGAGCAACACCGGGATCGGCGAAGCGTCGGCTACGGCCCGATAGTGGGTCAGAAACACTTCGGGTTTGTAAACCGGCTTGTAGTAATACGGCGTCTTCACCAGCGCTGCGTGATAGCCAAGATCGGCGGCACGCTTCGTGCGTGCAATGGTTTCAGCCGTCGATTCCGCTCCGGTTCCGGCGAGCAGGCGCTTTGACGGAGGAGCCGCTTCTTTCGCCGTGGCGAGAATCGTCTCAGATTCCTTCGAAGACAAAAGAACCGATTCTCCGGTCGAACCGAGAACAACGTAACCGGCCAGGTCCGTTTGATTGTATCGATGGAGATTGTGCTTGAAGTCTGCGGCGGAAAAATTGCCGCTCGCGTCGAACGGTGTCGTCAGCGCTGGATAGATTCCGGAAAGGTCCACGGGCTAGTCTCCTGAAACGGCGGAACCGGAAGCGGGAACTTCGCCGCGGTGCAAGTCCTGCAAAGCCGAAACTTCGGTTCCCTGCTCAAGCATGGCGCGGATGCCGCGCGCGGCTGCATTCGCGGCAGCGAGCGTCGTGATGCATGGAATGTTGTAACGAATTGCCGCGCGGCGAATGGATTTTTCGTCGTAGAAAGATTCGCGGCCGAGCGGCGTATTGATGACGAGATCGATTTTGCCCGTTTTAACAAGATCCACGATGTTGGGGCGGCCTTCATTTACTTTGAAGACTGCTTCGGCTTCGATTCCGGCGCCGAGCAGCGTGGCTGCAGTTCCGCGAGTAGCGACGAGTTTGAACCCGAGCGATTCGAGTTCTCTGCCGAGCGAAACCAAATGCCGCTTGTCGCGATCGTTTACGCTGAGAAACACGGTACCTTTACGCGGAAGGCGCTGGCCCGCGGCCAGTTGCGCTTTAGCGAAGGCCAGACCGTACGAAGTGGAGATGCCCATCACTTCACCGGTCGAGCGCATTTCCGGGCCCAGAATCGTATCCACGCCGCGGAATTTGTTGAACGGGAAGACGGGCGATTTGACGGAGTAGAAATCGTGGACGGCAATTTCCGCGACGCCGTTGTGATGGACCAGCGGAAGCTTCATGTCTTTCAGCTTTTTGCCGACCATGATCCGGGCGGCAACTTTGGCCATCGGAACACCTGTGGCTTTGCTCACATACGGAACCGTTCGCGACGCCCGCGGATTCACTTCGAGAACGTACACCGTGTCGCGTTGAATGGCGTACTGCACATTCATGAGGCCAACAACTTTCAGCGCTAGCGCGAGCCGCTTGGTGTAATCGCGAATCGTTTCAAGCACGGCGGGCGACAAACTGACTGGCGGAAGCACGCAACTCGAATCCCCGGAATGTACTCCGGCTTCTTCGATGTGCTCCATAATGCCGCCGATGACGACGTCAGTGCCGTCGGCGAGCGCGTCCACGTCAACTTCCGTGGCTTCTTCCAGGAATTGATCGATCAGGACAGGTTTTGCTGAGCCCATGAGCGCCGCTTGCGCCACATATTCCTGAACGGTATTCGCGTCATACGCGATGACCATGGCACGGCCGCCCAGGACGTAGCTTGGACGAACGAGAACGGGCAGACCAATTTCGCCGGCCAGACGCGCGGCTTCTTCCGGAATGAGTGCCGTGCCGTTGCGCGGCTGCGGAATTTTTTGTTCATCGAGAACGCGACCGAAGCGGCGGCGGTCCTCCGCGAGGTCAATGGATTCTGGCGTAGTGCCGATGATGGGAACGCCGTTGCGCTTGAGTTCCATCGCAAGATTAAGAGGCGTTTGTCCCCCGAATTGCACGATAACGCCTTGCGGCTTTTCCTTTTCGACGACGGCGAGGACATCTTCCAGTGTCAGCGGCTCAAAATAAAGGCGGTCCGACGTGTCGTAATCAGTCGAAACCGTTTCCGGATTGCAATTGACCATGATCGTTTCGTAGCCATCCTCGCGCAGGGCGAACGAGGCGTGGCAGCAACAGTAATCGAATTCGATTCCCTGCCCGATGCGATTCGGGCCGCTGCCGAGGATCATGATTTTTGGTCGCGACTGCACATCCGATTCGTCCTCATCTTCGTACGTCGAGTACATGTACGGCGTGAACGATTCGAACTCGGCGGCGCAAGTATCGACGCGCTTGAAAACGGGAGCCACACCATAACGTGCGCGCTGCAAGCGAACCGCGGCCGGTGTCGTCTTCCACATTCGCGCCAGGTGCTCGTCGCTGGTGCCCTGCCGCTTCACTTCGCGCAGCAATTCTTTCGAAGCTGTTTCGACGGTGACTCCCGCCGCGCGCTTGTTAACCTGCGTCAGCTCCTGAATTTGCTGGATGAACCAGGGGTCGATTTTCGTGAGGTCGCAAATTTCGCCTGCGGGAAGGCCACGCTCAACGGCGGTAAGAATCCAGTGAATACGGTCGGGCCGCGGTGTAGCGAGCTTTTCACGAAGCAGCGAGTCGGGCGTTTCGGCGGGTGCGCGCCAGGGCGTGTGCGGCTCCAGCGACCGAATCGCCTTCTGCAGTGACTCTTTGAACGTGCGTCCGATGGCCATCACTTCGCCGACCGACTTCATCTGCGTCCCTAGCGAGCTGTCTGCGCCCGGGAATTTTTCAAATTGCCATTTCGGAATTTTCGTAACGACGTAGTCGATCGTTGGCTCGAAGCTGGCGGGAGTTTTTTTGGTGATGTCGTTGGAGATTTCATCGAGCGACATGCCGACGGCGAGGCGAGCGGCGATTTTCGCGATCGGGAAGCCCGTGGCCTTGCTCGCGAGGGCCGAGCTGCGCGACACGCGGGGATTCATTTCGATGACGGTCATGCGGCCAGTCTCGGGATTGACCGCGAACTGAACGTTGGAGCCGCCGGTTTCGACGCCGACTTCGCGCAGAATAGCCGCGGCAGCGTCGCGCATGCGTTGATATTCTTTGTCCGTCAGCGTTTGCGCGGGCGCTACCGTAATCGAGTCGCCGGTATGCACGCCCATGGGGTCAAAATTTTCGATCGTGCAGATGACGACGAAGTTGTCGCGAAAATCGCGCATCACTTCGAGTTCGTACTCTTTCCAGCCGAGGACGGATTCTTCCACAAGCGCTTCGTGAACCGGACTCATGTCGAGCGCGTGAGCGATTGAATCCGCAAACTCTTCGCGATTGTAGGCAATCGCGCCGCCTGTCCCACCCAGCGTGAACGACGGGCGAATCACCAGCGGGAACCCCAGCTGTTCGCAAAGACGCAACGCGTCTTGCGCGTTATTCACGAGAGCCGACGCTGGAACCTCGAGACCGATTTTGCGGCACGCGTCCTTGAACCAGAGGCGGTCTTCGGCGACTTTAATCGCGCGGAGCGATGCTCCGATCATCTCGACTTTGTATTTGTCAAGAATGCCTTCTTCGGCGAGCGCGACAGCAAGATTCAAAGCCGTCTGGCCGCCGACGGTCGGAAGCAGCGCGTCAGGCCGCTCCTTAGCAATGATCTCTTCAAGATATTCCTTTGACAGCGGTTCGATATACGTGCGATGCGCCAATTCCGGATCGGTCATGATCGTCGCGGGATTCGAATTGACGAGTACGACTTCATATCCCTCGGCACGCAGCGCCTTGCAAGCTTGCGCGCCCGAATAATCAAATTCGCACGCCTGGCCGATAACAATTGGCCCCGACCCGATAATCAGAATCTTCTTGATGTCTTTTCTTTTTGGCATGATCAGGTAACCGTCACGATGGCCTTTACTACGAACCGGCCTGACTTCGTGGCAGTGTAAGGAAACTCCTCGCAGTCACTTTGTTGACCCGCTATGGTCCTATACTCAATCGCTGTGCAGTATCGCTGATTGTCAATCGTCGAAACGAGCCAGTAACCGCCGACCTGCAGTTTCTTAAATTCGACTTTGCCGCTCCTGTGCGTCATGGTCTCGGCAACCAGCGCCGCTTCAACACAGCAGGGGCCATCTTCACTTCTTAGGTGTAAGCGAACTGGCATTTTCCCCGGCGAAAAGTCTTCCACTGTTGGACTTTCTCCCGCACGCTTCGCTGGCACTTCCCGCTCCGGGCGTAAAAAACCACACAGTCGATCGACTCGTACCGGCTTTTCCGGTGCTTGGGCGCTGACGCTCGCGCCCACAAGAATCAGCGTCCCAGCCGATGCAATTAAGATCCTCATTTTCGCGAACTTCCCGGCTGCTGAAACTCTTTCATCATGTCCGTGAACTGGGAAAAAAGATAATGCGAATCGTGCGGACCGGGCGAAGCTTCCGGATGATACTGCACGCTAAACAGTGGCAGCGATTTGTGGCGAATGCCTTCGTTGGTCTGGTCATTCAGGTTGATGTGCGTGGGCTCGACATCGCTCGATGGCAGCGATTCGGGGTCAACGCAGAATCCGTGATTTTGCGCGGTGATTTCGACCTGATTCGTGAGCAGATTTTTCACGGGATGATTCGAACCATGATGGCCAAATTTTAGTTTGTACGTCTTTCCACCCAGCGCGAGGCCGCACACCTGGTGCCCGAGGCAAATACCGAAAACAGGAACGCGGCCGAGGAGACTCCGAACGTTCTGCACGGCATAGTCCATCGGCTCGGGATCACCTGGGCCGTTCGAAAGGAAGACGCCATCAGGGTGCATGCCCAAAATATCTTCCGCTGATGTCTTGGCTGGGACGACTCCAACTTCGCAGTGGTGATCGTGGAGAAGTCGCAGAATGTTTTGCTTGATGCCGAAGTCAAACGCAACGACGCGGAATTTCCTGCCTTCACCGTTCGCTTCGGATTCACCCATCTGCTCGGACCACGGCGACGTCGCAAGATCGATCGATCCTTGCGCCCAGTCATAAGCCTTGGTGCAGCTCACGCGGCTCGCAAGCTCCTGCCCCGCCATGCTTGGCAACTGGTTCGCTTCGTGAACCAATTGCTCGGCGGGCGTGCCGTCGGTCGAAACAACACCGCGAAGCGCGCCAACTTTACGAATGTGACGAACGAGCGCTCGCGTATCAATATCCCAAATGACCGGAATTTTATGGCGATTCAGATAAAGCTGCGCCGTTTCCGACGAGCGCCAGTTGGACGAAATCTGCGAGAATTCACGAACGACGAGTGATTCGATGTAAGGGCGCGACGATTCTTCGTCGTCAACATTGGCGCCTACATTTCCAATGTGTGGATACGTAAGACAAACAATCTGGCCCGCATAACTTGGGTCAGTGAAAACTTCCTGATAACCGGTAAGGCTGGTATTGAAAACGACTTCGCCGCCGCGGCGCGTCATCGCGCCCGCAGCTCTCCCGTTAAATACGCGCCCGTCTTCCAGCGCGAGGATTGCAGGTCGGTGATGAACTTCCGTCAGTGGAGCCTCCGTGAGTCATAGTTATTTTTCTTTTGCCTCGGCCGACGACGAGAGCGAACCGAAATGGTCGACGGGCCAATATGCGAAAACGGCGCGGCCGTAAATAAAACGGCTGGGGACGGGGCCGAAGACGCGTGAATCGTTTGAACTAATGCGATGATCGCCCATCACGAAGTACATGTCACGCGGAACGCGCACCGGCCCGTAGTCGCTCAGATCTTCGTATTGCGGTGGGACGTACGGTTCCGCGAGCGCCTGGCCATCCACATAAACGACCCCGCCGCGGATCTGCACGACCTCGTCGGGCAACGCTATGATGCGCTTGATGAACGATTTGCTGCGATCCAGCGGATACCAGAAGACGACCACGTCGCCGCGCTGAATCGGCGCGAAGCGATACACAAACTTGTTGATGAAGATGCGCTCCTGGTCGGAGAGGAGCGGCGCCATGCTGGTGCCTTCCACTTTAACCGGCTGATAGAGAAAAACGATGATGACGAGCGCGAGGCCGATCGCGATGAGCAGATCGCGCGTCCAGACGCGAATTTCGCGCTTCAGGGACTGCGGTTTGGCTGTTTTTGCTTCTAGCGCAATTGCAGGCGAGTCCGAGTTCGGTGCAGCTGCCTCGGCGGGGGAAGGATGCTCGTTCTCGTCCGGATTCAGCATTTTTCTTGCCTATAAGTTATAGCATGCGAACGCAGCGCCACGCCAGATTCGAATTACGCGGCTTTGGTTTTTTTGATGCGCGAGCTACTCCATGCGGTTGTAATCAAAGAGGTGAAACTCTTTGGTTACGCCGAAGGTGAATCCGGAGCGCGGGTCGTATTTGTTCAAGCCACGAATACCAGCTACATCCCAGGTAAAGCCACCGGCGTTAATTTGTAATCCAAGCCTTGCTTGACCGGTGCTCTGTGTGCCGATGAGCGCGTTATTGATACTGCGACCGGAGTACAGCCCGTTCACTTCGCCGATGATGTTGACGCGTTTGTGTACCGGATAGCTGAAGCCTGCGCCGTACATGAGTACGTCGTTTTGCGTGAATAAAGCATTCGGGGCTTGCAGGATTTCGACCCCCAGATCACCCATTAGCTTCAGCCTTCGAATCTGTTCTTCGAGCGCGATCAGCGCAAACACGTTCGTTGTGTTGGTTCCAATTCCGCGAGCCTGATTCGAGTTTGGCATGATGAAGCCGAAGCGAAACGCCAGTCCGGGTCTTTTGCCGGACGGCTGAAAAAATCGAATCTTGGTGGAGAGCGCAAAATCGCCCGTGTCGTGCGTCGTGTTCACGCCCGTCAGCTTCAAGTTCGGAACGAACGACACGCCCTGGGATTTGATATCCAGAAAATTCTGAAGAGCGCCTTCTACTTCTATTTCAGCAATTTTGCTGATCCCCATCCGCAGGTTCAGTACGCCAACGGAGGTTTCATCCCCGCGCAATCCCGAGACCGGAAAACCGACGTCTTGCAGAAAATCAAAACCGATTTCTGCGCGTACATCGCCCGCAGGCACGGTCTGTACATCTGTCGCTTTGAACGGGCGGTCTTGCGCCGAAGCACATCTGGAGGTGAGAAACAGAAGGGCGAGGACGAGGAGCACCTTACGCATGGCTTGTATCGTAAGCAAAGCCCGCTATCTAGCCAAGCGCATAATTCAAGCCCGCTAGGGCGGCAATCACGGCAGTCTCGGTACGAAGAATGAGGTTGCCCAAAGCGGCTTCATGAAATCCCGCCGCCGCCGCCGCCGCGAACTCCTCGCCGGTCCATCCACCTTCCGGTCCGATGGCGAGTGCTACTTCCGACGTTCCCCCGGCCGGGAGGATTTCTCGCATGGCTCGCGCTTCCGCTCGCTCAGACAGCATCACTTTGAACCCCGAAGCGCGTGAAAATGCGACGCTAGGCTTCTCGACGCCGGTCAAAACGGAAATGGCGACGCGGCGTGACTGTTGCGAAGCTTCCAAAAGAATTTTCTTCCAGCGCTCCGAACGTTTTTCCGCCGCATGGAGGAGCGCTTTTTCACTCCGCGCGGCGGCGAGCGGAACGATAGTGTGGACGCCCAATTCCGTCGCCTTCTCCAACGCCCACTCAAACGCATCGAATTTCACGATCGACAAAAGCAGTGTTGCCTGAAACGCTGGTTCCCTGCTGGCAATCGGCTCCACCAGCTCGAACGTCACTTGGTCGCGTCTCGCCGTTTCGATGCGAGCAAGCCAGGCAGCTTTGCCGTCACTTAGTTCGTAGAGCTGTCCGGGCTCCGCGCGAAGCACTCGGCCGAGGTGATGCGCCGCATCGCCGCTCATCGCGGCCGTGTTTCCACTGAATTGTTCAACGAAGAATCTTCTGCGCACGCCTACGCCTCGTCTTGCCGTTCTACAGCCGGAGGCATCTTATCCGAAGATGTCTTTCACTTTGTCGAAGAACGTCGAGCCGCGTTCCGCAGGGCTATTCTCGACCTTCAGCGTCGCGCCCAACTGTTCCATCAATTTCCGCTGCTCGCGCGTCAGCTTCGTCGGCGTCAGTACCTGTACGTGGTAATACAAATCCCCGCGTCCGCCCCCGCGCGGATCCGGCAATCCTTTGCCCTTAATCCGGAAGACCGCGCCGCTCTGCGTGCCTTCACCGATCTTGAGTTTCTCTTCGCCGTTCAGTCCCGGCACCTGCAATTCCGTTCCGAGCGCTGCTTGCACAACGCTCACCGGAATCGTGCAGTACAAATCCGAATTGCGCCGCTCGAAAAACGGATGCTCTTTCACTTCGAGAACGACGTAAAGATCCCCTGGCGCGCCGCCGTTCACTCCGACCTCGCCCTCTCCGGGAACGCGCAACCGCGTGCCGGTATCTACGCCGGGAGGAATGCGCAGGTCAATGGTCTTCTCTTTTTCGATTCGACCCTGGCCGCGGCAATCCGGGCAGCGTTCGCGAACGACTTGCCCAGCTCCCTGACACGCCGGGCACGTGCGCGTAATCGTAAAAAATCCTTGCTGGTAGGCAAGCTGTCCGCGCCCAGCGCACGACTGGCAAGTCGTGGCTCCCGTGCCCGCTTTCGCTCCGGTACCTTTGCAGGAGCCGCAAAATTCCTGCCGCGGCACCTTGATCTTTGTGGTGACGCCCGCAGCGCCTTCTTCGAACGTCAACGTCATATCGTAGCGAAGATCTGCACCCCGTTGGCTGCGCGTTCGCCCGCGGCGTCCACCGCCGAGAATGTCCTCGAATCCAAAAAAATCCCCAAAAATGTCGTGGAAGTCCTGAAAGATCGTGCCGTTGAAATCCGTGGCACCAGCCGAAGAACTCAGCCCCGCGTGGCCGTACGTGTCATAAACCTGGCGCTTTTCCGTATCGCTCAGCACGCTGTATGCTTCCGTGCATTCGCGGAAATTCACTTCCGCGACTTCCTTGTTCTCCGGATTGCGGTCCGGATGCCACTTCAACGCGGCTTTGCGGTACGCGCCCTTGATCTCTTCGACGCTCGCTGTCTTGGCGACGCCCAAAACCTCATAAAAATCTCTTTGATTCCCTCTTGCCATCGGATCCCTTTTGAATTGAGTGAAATTAGTTGGCTGAGAACTTCGATGCGTGAGTCGGGTGCACCGCTACACGGACCATCGCCGGCCGCAGCACGCGGCCTCCGAATACATATCCAGGCTGGAATACCTGCAGCACCGTGCCGTCCGGCTTGTCGGTCGACTCGGCCCTATCCACGGCCTGATGTTGATGCGGATCGAACGGCTGACCGGCGGGATCGATTCGCTCCACACCAAGCTTCGCCAGGTTATCCACCAGCTGTTTGTAGATCAGCTCAAATCCCTTGCGGTAATTTTCGTATTCCGCTTCGCGGTGCGCTGCCAAAGCGTGCTCGAAGCCGTCAACGATGGGAATCAGTGCCTCAACCAGCCGAGCCGTGGTTCGCTTGCTGTCTTCCGAGCGTTCTCTTTCAATGCGCTTACGATAGTTGTCAAAATCTGCTTGTCGCCGAAGCAGGGTTTGCCGCAAATCGTCCAGATCCGTCGCAAGTTTTGCTACATCCGCGTCCGCCCGTAGATTGTCCGCGGACGTCGCGTCCGCTTCCGCCCCTTCACGCTGCTTCGATTCCGGGTTGTCTCGTTCACCTGCCATAACAAAGTTCCCTTTCCAGTTCACTCGTACTTTTATGTTTTTCCCAGTGCTTCGCCAAAAAGTTCGGCGACGTATGCCACCGCGCTGATCGCGCGTTCGTATTGCATGCGCGTCGGGCCAAGAATTCCCAGTGAACCTTGCGCCATGTCGCCCCGCGTGTACGGCGCGCTGATCATCGCCAGATTTTCACCGGCTTCCGATATCTCTTTGATGCCAATTTGCACCAGCACGGGTTCAGGCGAGTCAATGCAGGCATTCAGCACGCTTACCAGCCGGTGCTTCTCTTCAATCGCTTCCAGCAATTCTTTCATCTGAGCTTGGCTGGAAAATTCCGGCGCGCCAACAATCTGCGCCGTGCCTTCGACATATATTTGCCTTGCAGGACCCTCTTCCAGCGTCACGGGGTCGCAAAGCGTCAGCGCGCTTTGAATCAATCCCTCGTAGCGTTCGCGCTCCGTTGCAAGTTTGATGAGCAAATCTTCGCGAATTGCTTCCAGTGTCCAACCCGAATAGTAACGGTTCAGAAAGTCCGACGTCGCGTCCAACTCCGCCTGCGTGAACACACGGTTTGGTTTTATGATTTTGTCGCGCGAGTTTCCGCCCGGCGTAGTGAGAACAACAACCACGCGGCCGTCCGGCAAACTCCACATGCGCGCGTGTTCCAGAACTGTGCGCCGAATCGGTGGTGCGACGATAATTCCCAAGCCATTTGAAACTTCCGCCAGAACGTGTCCCGCGCGCTCCGTAATCTCTTCCGTGGTTTTTGCCGATGACATCTGTCCGCGAATCCAATCGCGGTCATGCACGCTCAAAGTCGCTTGAGCCGCAATCTCGTGCGCAAAGAACCTGTACGCAGCGGCCGTAGGCACGCGACCCGCGGAAGTATGCGGCTGATACAAAAATCCGCCGTCTTCCAAATCCGCCATAACGTTTCGAATCGTCGCCGTGCTCAAAGTCTCTTCAAACCGCTTCGAAATCGCCCGCGACGAAACCGGCTCGCCCGTTTCAATATACGTTCGAACGACATCCGCCAGAATCTGCCGGTTGCGCCGTTCTTGAATTGCCGCGTTTTTCATCGTTAGCACTCTCTGCCTGACAGTGCTAACTACCATTTTAGGAACCCTGTCAAGTCCGGTCAATGAAAGCCTTCGGCGGAGTTCCCCGATGAGCGATTTCGAGCGCTGCTGCGCAGCATTTCGCCCGACTAGGCCTTAATTGTTGTCGATCTGGGCGCGCTGCAGCTTATCGGAATAATCGATGTAGAGCGTCTTCCACTCCGTGTAAAAGTCGATCGCGGCGATCGCAGCTTCGCGATGCCCGTTGCCGGTCTGCTTTGTTCCGCCAAACGGAAGATGAGTCTCGGCGCCGATCGTCGGCGCATTGACGTACACAATTCCGGTGAAAAGGTCGCGCATCGCGGCAAACGCTTGATTCACGTTGCGAGTATAGATTGACGCGGACAGTCCGTACGGAACGCCGTTCGCGATTTCAACCGCTTCTTCGAAGCCGTCATAAGGAATTACGGAGATCACCGGTCCGAAAATTTCTTCCTGCGCGATACGCATCTTCGCGTTCACATCACCGAAAACAGTCGGCTCGTGGAACCAGCCCTTCGCAAGCGCGCCGCTGGACAAGCGATTTCCGCCCGTCAAAAGTTTTGCGCCTTCTTTCTTGCCGATCTCGACGTAGCTCATCACGGTCTGCAATTGCTGTTCGTTGATGCACGGCCCCATTTCAATCGCGGGATCGAGGCCATTGCCAACTTTCAGGGTTTTCACGCGGTCTACGAATCGCTTCACAAACTCCGCGTACACTTTTTTGTGAACCGCCACGCGACTCGCCGCCGTGCACCGCTGCCCCGTTGTACCGAAGCCGCCCCAAACGGCTCCATCAATCGCCAGGTCAAGATTCGCGTCATCCATTACGACGATAATATTTTTGCCGCCCATTTCCAGGCTGACGTGCTTGAAATCCGGCGCGCAGGCCGATGCAATAATCTTTCCGACTGCCGTCGAGCCCGTAAAACTCATCACCGGAACATCTTTGTGTTTCGAAAGCGGCGCGCCTGCGTCCGGGCCGTCTCCACTCACGAGATTCACGACGCCTTTCGGTAAACCGGCTTCGGTCAGCGCTTGAATGTAGTGGTAAGAAGACAGCGGTGTATCTTCCGCCGGCTTCAGCACGACAGTATTTCCAGACACCAGCGCCGGCGACATTTTCCACGACGGAATCGCCATCGGAAAATTCCACGGCGTAATCATTCCGCACACGCCAATCGATTGCCGCACGCTCATCGCAAACTTGTTCGGCAATTCGGAAGGAGTTGTCTGTCCAAACAAGCGGCGCCCTTCGCCGGCCATGTAATACGTCATGTCGATGGCTTCTTGTACGTCGCCGCGCGTCTCGGCCATTACCTTGCCCATCTCGCGCGTCATGTCCTTCGAATACTCTTCTTTGCGCTGGACCAGAATTTCCGCCGCACGATACAAAACCTCCGCGCGCTTCGGCGCCGGCACCAGCCGCCACGACTTGTACGCTTCCTTCGCCGCGTCGACCGCCGCGTTCACGTCCGCTTCATTCGAAGCGACAAAATGTCCGATCACTTCATCCGTATTCGCCGGGTTGCGGTTTTCGTACGTCTTCCCGCTCTTAGAATCCACCCATTCCCCGCCAATAAAATTCTTGTATACGCGCGGAGCCGCTGCCGTAGCCATGCTTCCTCCTAAACCCTTTGTGCAAACGTTCGCTTTTCGCTCTGATTCCGTCTGGAATTGTCGTGTGAGTCTCGCCTGCAGAGACATTTGACTGTAGCATCCGCCTTCAAACACCGTCAAACAAAGCGCAGGCGACGTACGGGGACATGCTCCGGCAGAATCTCAACTTGATATTGGGCGTCTTGCGCCTACCTTTCGCATTTCCTAGCTCTGCCATCTTGCCGGCGCCTTAGTTTTTCCCCGTCTCTCTGTGTTAAGTCTTTTCTTTCTCTTTCCGGGTTAGGTGTCAGTCGTCGATCGAAGATGCCGGGCTAAAGCGACTTCGGTTGGCCAGCGGAGCTCTATCTACTTGCGAAACGTTGATCGATACTCGCGCGGACCTCTTCGTTTCGGGTTCCGCCCCTCTTAGCTTTCGGCCCTATAAGTTCTCTTGGATGAAGCGCGAATTGAGATGAACGTCGACTTGCACCAGCGGCGAATCACCGACCGCCTTGAAGCTATGGATCTCACCGGCCTTGATGACAAAAATATCTCCCGCGCTGCCCTCGAAGGTCTTGCCGTTGACGGTCCACACTCCCCGTCCTTCCCGGATGAACTGGATCTCGTCATAAGGGTGCCGGTGCGGACCCGGTCCCGAACCGGGCTTCCCATGGAATAGGAACACCGAAACGCCGGTGTCCCCCTGCTCGGCTCCAACAAACTCATGCGAACTACCAACAAATGGCAGATTCTCTTGGCGCACGTGATGCATCCTCTAGGTCCTCCTGCCGGGATTGGATGAGCCTTGCGACCACCTGGTCACTCGTTTGCCCTGCGCGAGTCGAAGGGCCAAGGAGACGACAGCCTGCAAAGCAAGAATGAAGGCGAAAGAAGCGTGGCAAATTTACGCGCAACGCTCGCTGGTGGCGGTTCGCGCGCGCATGGATCAAGGGACACCGAGGCCTAGGGCAATTTCGCTGTTGAGGGCGGTTGAAAGCCAGGATGGAAGCGATTTGGGCGTGTCTGACCTACAACCGGATGCGCTGGTTCGGGCTGCAACCCGCGCTGCAGGCCGCGGCCGCCACCTGAGCAAAGTGAGGTGATGCAATGGCTAGAACGAAGAACCCAGAACAGTTAGCTTCGCAAGAAATCTCGCAGCCGTGCCGCTACATCGGCTGGTTTCACCTCAAAAATCAATTTCTTCACACATTTCAGACGAAACGCTTTCTCATATTCTGGAAAAGCTCCGTTTTGTTCATGATCGGTGCAGATGTTCCTTACGGGGCAGACTTCCTCCCTGTCCTCGTTTCCACTCCAGTACTTATTGCTTCGACCAGAGATACGAGATGTAGGCCAAGCTAACTGCCGCCAGAATCGCGAGAATGACAAGGTAGCCGCCGAAAAGAGCGTGCCAATACGCTCCAATCGCAATTCCTAAAGTTAACATGCCCAATTTAAAAAGACCGGTCTGCCACCATTTCAACGTGAAGGTCTTGAAGAACTTCATGCGACGCACCTCTGTTCGGACAAAAAACCTTAACGAGCCCTATTCAATCCTATTCCAGACGGGGTTACCGAAGGAATTCGTACTCGGCCATATCCCTTTTGACTAGCGGACCTGCGCCGTCGTCTTATCAACCACCACCGCACCACCCTTCATGACCCACTTCACTTTGTTGGTTACATTCACATCGGCCAGCGGATCGCCTTCGACCGCGATCAAATCGGAGAAATATCCCGCGCTCACCGCGCCCAACTCGCCCTCCTTCCCCAACAATTCCGCAGCATTCGTCGTTGCGGTTTTCAGCGCCTCTTGCGGCGTCATTCCAGCTTTCACAAACCACGCCAGCTCCCGTGTGTTTTCTCCAAACATCGTATAAATCGCGTCTGAACCCATTGCAAATTTCACCCCAGCCTTGTGCGCTTTTCGCGCCGTCTCCAGATTCCGTTGGATGAACCCTTTCGTCTTCTCCTGAAAGCCGTCCGCATAGCCGATCTTCTGCCAGTTGTCGAGGTAATAGCGATTGTGATCAATCGTCGGGACATAAAACGTTCCGCGCTTCGCCATTTCTGCAATCGTCGCGTCGTCCATGTCCGTCGCGTGCTCGAGCGAATCCGTTCCCGCGCGCACTGCATCCCGCGCGCCGTCCGGCCCGTACGAATGAATCGCAATCTTCTTCCCAAACTGATGCGCCGCGTCCACCGCCGCTTTCATTTCGTCGTAGCTGTATGTTTCAAATCCGGTCGTATCGTCGTCCGTTCCCGTCGAAGCGTACAGTTTGATCACGTCTGCACCCGCCGAAATCTGTTGCCGCACCACGCGCAACACTTCCGGCACGCCGTCCGCAATTCCGCCCGCGGGCGGATTCAGCCCCGGCTTGTATGGAGTGTTCGTGATGAATAATCCGTAGCCACAGACAAACATGCGCGGCCCGGCCATTTCTCCGCGGTTGATCAAGTCGCGCATCGAGATATCCATGTATTGATCGGCGCCCAAATCGCGCACGGTTGTCACACCAGCTTCTAGCGTGCGCAAGGCGCCTTTGCGTGCCAGGAATACTTCTACAGCGGGCGGATTGTTCAGGATCTGCTTCAACATAGGCACGCCGGGCGTTTCATCGGTGTACTGCGTCATGTGCGTATGTACGTCAATCAGCCCGGGCAGTCCGTAATATTTCGAAAGGTCCACGACTTGTGCGCTTGCGGGAATTTTCTTCGCATCCGTCGTCACTTCGCGAACGCGCTCGCCTTCCACAATCACAATCGCGTTCGTCCAGACCTTCCCTTTGCCGTCCCATAATTTTCCGAATTTGACCGCCAGCACGGGCACCGCTTTTACCGTCTTCGCCGGCACGCTTTCTTGCGCACCCACTGCCGCTGCCATCCCCGCCCACAACAACGCTGCGATCACTTTTCCAAAAGTCATGAAGACACGCTCCCGCACAGCATCATACTTTCGCTGCGTAGAAGTTCTAGACGAGGAAGGCCCTGCTTGTCACGCGGATTTCTCCGCACACCGTTAACGCTGATTGTCTGTGGAAGGCTCAGCGGAATTAAACTTGGAGGAACTCAATCTCGAGACCGCACCGGGCGGCGTTTGCGGTGCCCCCGCGCCCGCAGTGGTCGAACCCAATCCCAATTTTTGCAACGTCGGCGCGTCCAGCCTGCCCGTGGGATTTAATCCACGAGAAGTTTGGAATTTCTTCACCGATGCGACGGTCGAATCGTCCCATTTCCCGTTGGGCGTGCCCGCGAACGACCCGTTTTTCGCCAGCGCATTTTGAATTTCCGAAATCCGATCTGTCGTCGGAGCCTTTTGTCCACGCTGCCGCGCGGAACTTTTCGTACTCTTTTTTCCCGTCCGGTGCGTCCGCGAACCGCTCGCCGGCGTTTTTTTCTTGGCGGTCGTTTGTGCGGCGTTAACCGATACACCCAGCCCCGCGACCAAAGAAAGCAGCAGAGCTGGGAGGACTACTTTTCGGCTGATCATAGTTTTTGTTCCAGGTTCTTGTCCCAGATTTATTGGACGTTTTCCGCCGGCACCACTCCGGGTAAGAAAACTGTGAGGATGCGATTGTTATCTTGGCGGCGCAGAACCTTGAACACCACATTCTGGCCCGGCTTTAGCTTGCCGATTGCGTTTTTGTATTCAGCGACGGAACTGACCGGCTGGCGATTTACTTCGGCAATCACGTCGCCGCGCGAAAAGTTCAGATCATCCGCGAAGCTGGCTGGCTCGACGTCCGTGACAACGACGCCTTTCTGCCCTTCCATGCCGATGCGGTTCGCACGATCCGGCGTCAGGTTGTCCACGCGAAGACCAAATTCGGCCGGCGAGGCATCGCCCGGCTGGTCATTCATGCGGCCAGCGGAATTTGGAAACACGCGCGTGCGATCTTCGACCGTCGCTGTCGTTTCCTTCGCCTGTCCGTCGCGCACGTAATTCAGCTTTACCTTGCTGCCAATCGGCGCTTGCGCAATCGGGTTCACCAAATCGTTGCCGCTCTTCACGGGCGTGCCGTTCACGGTTGTGATGACGTCGCCACCTTTCAGGCCGGCCTTTTCGGCAGGGCTGCCCGGTTCAACGCTCATGATGACCACGCCGTGTTGTGCGCCGAGTTCTTTCAGCGTAATCGCGTTTGTGCCGAGCTCTTCCTGGAAGCTGACGCCGATGGATCCGCGCGTCACGCGGCCACTGGAAATAAGCTGGTTGTACACGTTGATGGCTACTGTGGAAGGCAATGCAAAGCCGACGCCTTCATATCCACGGCTACCGGTAATGATGGCGGTATTTACGCCGATCACTTCGCCGGCCATGTCCACGAGCGGACCACCGGAATTTCCGGGGTTAATCGCTGCATCGGTCTGCAAGAATTTCTGGAATTGACGGCCAACGCCGCCGCGATCTTTCGCGCTGATGATTCCGGCTGTAACAGTCGCCTGCAATCCAAACGGGCTGCCAATCGCGAGAACCCAATCGCCAACTTGCACGCCGTCCGAGTTTCCGAGTTTTGCGGTCGGCAAGTCCTTGCCGGCATCCACTTTAATTACCGCGAGGTCGGTCTCTTCATCCACGCCGACGACTTTCGCCGTGTACTTGGTGCTCTCGCCGTTCAGTTGGACTTGAATTTTCGTCGCCTGATCCACTACGTGGTTGTTCGTCAGAATGAATCCGCGCTTATCAACGATAACGCCGGAACCGAGGCTGCGTTCCGCGGCCGGAGGCGCGTCGCCGCGACCGTCAAAGAACCGGTCGAAGAAATCCTGCATCGGGTCGTCTTGTTGCTGATCATCCTGCTGGGGCGCACGGCGCTTCTTCGCGGCCGGCTGCTTTTTTTCCATCACCTGCGTGGTAGAAATATTCACGACCGCCGGTTCAACCCGATTCACGATGCTTGCGAAGGAATTGGACGAAGGAATCGAATCCGGCACGGCCAGGGGCGTGCCCTTGCCTGCAAACGTAAAATTCTTCATCGCCGACGTTTTGCCCGAAATCACTGTTCCAATCAGGATTCCGACCACCAGCGTCAGTGCGATCGATAGTCCGGCGATCCATTTCTTCTGCCGGCTAGATGCCGCTACATCGCGTACTTGCTCAGTCATTGTCCCTTGCTCCTATTTGGTCCGCAGCCGCTTCCCTCGGGAGCACACCCGTGCTTCCCTTACTATAACACTCCACTTTGCCTGGAGTTCCCCGGCACAATCCGCCTGTTGCGCCGCAAAGCACACTGGCCTCTCGTTCAGTGCACGAGGGGCCGGGGTTGGCCTTGGAGAGTCAATACCGTTTCACCCTTCTATTGGACGCGCGACAGCCAAAATGTGTTGTGAGGCGTTTTTGCGTATCGAGAAGTATCTGCGTGGCTAGGCCTAGCGGGATTTCACCTCGTACCGCGCCACCATCCCTGCCGGGATGTGGAAGAACTGTCAGCAGGCAACCGATGGCACAAAAGGCTCGCAGAGCAAATGGCAGCTTCAAATTTCCTCCGGGCTATTAAAGACAATTGGAATTCATTAGGTTGGCTGCAGTCTAGCCCCGCGGGCCTCTCGTCCTACAACAAACGGCATATACTGCCTTCCATCCGGTCCGAAATGCTTGTGCAAAACTTCGGTTCTTGACATTCGTTCCCGTTTCCCCCAACATTTAAACAGCCGCGGTTGCGGCGCACGTGGCGATTTAGGGCAACTTGCTCCACGTAAAAAACTGCTAAAGAGCACGTCGAGTTTCCCAGAAGCTTTCTGAGAACCCTCCTTGCACTCTTTGGCACGGAGGGATTTTTATTTGTCCCCTCCTTGCTGCCCTTCTCGTTCATTTTGTTCGGGCGTGCGTCGTGGCAAGCAGCGGGCGGACTGAAGTCCTGCCCCTACACAGCCGCGAAACGACGATTCAGGCGCTTGTCATCCTGAGGCGAACCACGAAGTTCGCCGAAGGATCTCAACCGCGCAGCAAAGGTGGCTTATGCCGGATCATTATCAGTTGCGTTGCCGCGAATGCGGAAAATTTTGGGGCAATACCCCGAAATCGTTTTGCGAAGAGTGTTTCTCGCCGCTCGAAGTCGCGTTCGACTACGATGCGCTAAAGAAGGTCGCCAGCAAGGACGCGCTCTCCACTCGCTCGTTCAACATGTGGCGCTACGCGGAATTTCTTCCGCTCCCCGAAGGCTTTACAGCGCCGAACGCGGTCGGCGGCACGCCGCTCGTTCCCGTTCGCCACTTGGCTAAGAAATTGGGCGTGCAAAATCTCTACGTCAAGAACGACGCCGTCTGCTTCCCTTCTCTTTCCTTTAAGGATCGTGTTGTCGCGACCGCCCTAGCCGCTGCACGTCACTTTGAATTCAAGACCGTGGGCTGCTCTTCGACCGGCAATCTGGCCAACGCCGTCGCCGCTCAATCCGCGCAGCAGGGTTTCGACGCTTGCGTCTTCATCCCCGCCGATCTTGAACCTGCAAAAATTTTGAACACTGCGGTCTACGGCGCGCGCATCGTGCGCATCAACGGCAACTACGATCACGTGAATCGCCTCTGCGCGCAAATCGCCGATCGATTCCAGTGGGGCCTCGTCAATGTCAACCTGCGTCCTTACTACGCCGAAGGCTCGAAGACACATGGCTTCGAAATCGCCGAGCAACTCGGCTGGGAGCTTCCCGACAATGTCGTCGTTCCAATGGCTGGCGGTTCGCTAATCACGAAAATCGCCAAAGCCTTCCGCGAACTCATTCTCCTCGGCTGGGTGAAAGAAAAGCCCGTGAAATTCTTTGGCGCGCAGGCCACCGGCTGTTCGCCCATCTCCGACGGCGTAAAACGCAATCTCGCCCGCTTTGAGCCGCAAAAACCGCAAACCATCGCGCGCTCATTGGCGATCGGCAATCCCGCCGACGGGCCGTACGCGATGAAAGAGATGCGCAACTCCGGCGGCTGGGCTGACGACGTTTCCGATCCTGAGATTGTGGACGCGATTCAACTGCTCGCCGAAACCGAGGGCATCTTCGGAGAAACTGCTGCGGGCGTTACCGTCGGCGTTACGCAAAAGCTGATTCAAGCCGGTCGTATCGGCCCGAACGAAACAACAGTTGTCTGCGTTACGGGCAATGGATTGAAAACCACGGACGCCATCGTTTCGGAATATCCGCTTACCGAAGCCATCGCCCCACGCATCGAAGCGTTCGAAGCGTATCTCGACGCGCAACTGGGTGCTGCGGCGGAAGCAGCGAAAGCGTAGCCGGAATTTACAATAATCACTTTTATTGAAAATAAAATGGAGAGCGAAATGGCAATCACGATTGAAATCCCCACGGCGTTCCGCCGCTTTACCGACGGCTCGCCCAAATATGCCTGTAGTGCCACAACTGTCGCTGAAGCGCTGAATGTGCTGACAACACAATTCCCCGGCCTTGGAAAACACGTCCGCGACGATCAAGGCCAAATTCGCCAGTTTTTAAACGTTTACCTCAACGAGGAAGATATTCGTTTTCTCGGCGGCGAGGCGTGCGAACTGAAAGACGGCGACCGAGTTTTGCTCGTCCCTTCCATCGCTGGAGGATCGGAGTAAACTACGTCTCAATCCGTTCTGGTGAGCACAATGAGCCGCCATTTTTTCAAAGGCCTTCTCGTTGCATTGATTGCGGGCTTCATCGGTCTCTGCGGCCTGTTTGGCCATTTCTATTTTATTTCTCTACTCGCTCTGGCATTTTCCACAATTGAACTCATCTATTCCTTTTATCGGGTTATCCGGGCTCAATACCAAAATCACTTCGAGAAAACTGCCCTGTTCGTGGAGCGCGAAACCTCCTTTTTCTGGCTTGGCGCCCTCATGGGTTCCGCGCTTTCGCCGCTGCTGATTGTCGGAACGCTGACTCTCTTCCTGAAGAAAATGTACGGCTAATTAAGGCCGGTGCCGTTCGGCTGGCTCGGCTATTTAGGCCGAATTGGCTGGGGCGCGATATCCGCGTTCCCCTCGACGATTAACCAGAATTTGTCCGCTTCGACATTTTTGAACGATTGCTTCGCGCCGCTTGGCCACGACACCTCCACCAATTCGGCACGCGTAGCCGCACCCAATCCAAAATTTGCGCGAAGCTCACTTTGCGAGAGATAACTCCCGCCGCCGGCAATCTCGCGAATCTGCGAAATGCCCCCGGCCACCACTCGGATGCGAGCGCCCATTGCGTCGTGGTTGCTCTTCGTTCCGACCAATTTGAAATTCACAAAGTGGTTTCCGGATCCGCCCCCGTTACGCAGCAGCGTCGGAG